>Ga0209489_101900_pt1 | contig 42885 bp, 24 predicted proteins | sample SiratrowhiteBW_FD_187527 | JGI IMG/M metagenome (GOLD analysis project Ga0209489, IMG submission 187527) | Root nodule microbial communities of legume samples collected from California, USA - Siratro white BW (SPAdes) (version 2) | ecosystem: Host-associated > Plants > Roots > Nodule | place... | reverse complement strand
GAAATAAATATATATATATATATATATATATATATATATATATATATTTAATCTTAATTCACTAATATATTTTATAAGTGAAAACCGTAACGAAACTATCAAATTCCAGATCGTAAAATATTTAAAGGTGATGATCTATTAATCACATCATACTTAAAGTTGTAACAAATGTTAGTATAATTTACAAGAACTACTGAGTAAAATCTACAAAGAATTCCACACAAAATTAGAAGAAAAATTTAATTGTAATTTATTATGGACTAAAGGGACAGCGTAGGTAAGAAAGGGATGAGAATGACCTTACACCTTACTGCCACTCTGTACTTTAATCTCCATTCTCTTGTCATTAACTCCAACTCGATCATATCTGACACAAACAAATGCCACTTGTTTCTTCTTTTCCATGTAACTTTTTTTAATTTGTTTCTATCTTTTTGTCCTATATAATAATAATAATAATAATAATAATAATAATAATAATAATAATAATAATAATAATAATAATGTAACATGCTCCACTAGTACACATATTAAAAATAATAATAAAATGGTTCATGCATGATCAAGCCATAATATCAACATATAGCAAGAATTGGAAAAGTAGACTGTTCGAAAAGTTTTCTAATCTTGATGAAAGTTTTACGTTACGATTAAGGATTTCGAAGATAATAACATTTTACAGAGGTAATAAGCATTGTACATCAACATGTACTTGCTGTGGGAGCGTAAAGTTGATTCATTTGTTTATGTTGATTGTTTGGTTTGTCCTGTGTTATTGTAATATTTCACATTTACATTTTGACACTAAAAATATTATAATATTGCATTCTTTTGTAGTTTTAACATGTTTCACTGCTACCATTGTAGTGGAACCAAACAAGAAGTGGCTGTTTATTGTCCAAACATATTTCAGAAAATGGAGTTTTGAGGCATGTAATGTTACTTCAGGAAATTTCTGGAGCTAACCATTTTTTGTTTCATTAACTCCTCATAATGTAACTTATTTGACACTTCAAACACAACGTACTAATTACAGCTCTAGAAAAGGTATAAATATGAGATAATATCGTTAACTCTTTATAAAATAACTTTAATTTATCCTTATAAAATTAATAAATATCATAAAAATTGTTTTTATTTATATATTATAAATTGATATTATTTCTATTATATATAAAACTTTTAACATATACTCTTTATATTAAGATATCTATCTTTTAAGTGTGAGATTAAATATTTATAAATAATTTAATAACAAATGATATGATAAATTTAATAAATATTATTAAAATAAGTTCTGATTCAAATAATTTTTTTAAGTTAATTTTATTTTTAATTAATCTGAGATATCTGATTTTTATTATTATTTACCAATAATGTTAATAATTTGTATTAACTTATGATAATTTACTTTCTATCAAAGTTATTTGTGTTGTTCCTTGTGTTTCTGAATCTTCACATGAAAATTTTAATACTGAACTTTTAGCGTGGAACTTTGCTCACTCATTGAGTCACATCACAAAGATGCTTAAACCAATTTTATAGAAACACCATATGATGTAGTCACCTTTTATATACCAAATCAGAACATTATAGATATTGTTATTATAGGAAAATAAAAAGTTTCTTAAAAAACACTGAGGGTTTATAAGAATAAATTTAATTAAAATTTATGGAGTGGTGTCGAAGTTTCCTAAGACGGAAGTTGTTCTTAGTTAGGATGATTTTTCATAGAAAATATACTTTTATCTGTCTTTGTTGGAGGAGATTCCATTGTTCCAATTGTTACATGCAATACATTTTTGCTGGCAAAGGTAACCCTTGCAGACTTTACAGCCAGAATCTGTTTGAGGAAAGTAAGCAAGTAAGCACAAAATATTAGACTTATGGGACAAAGATGGTGCAAAATATATAGATTTTCTTTTATAGTTGATGAATTTAAAATGAAATGGAATAAAGAGATAAAGAGTGAACTACAACATGATTTATTCTATTCTTTAAGATAACTTCTACTTAAAGTGTTTGTACACTAAAGAATAAGTTTTATATTTCTTCGTAAAATATTCTAAAGTCTGTACATAATTTTTTTTATTATTTTTTCTTACTGTATTTTTTTAAATAAAAATATTAATTAAATTATTATTTTTACATTAAAATATTAATTAAATAGAAAATAAAGAAAAGTATTAAAAATTATAAAAATATTAAAAAATTATTTGAAACAGTGAAATTTACAACAATTAAACTATGATGTCATAAAATTAGTCTTACAGTGAAAATACTCTACATAATGCTTTTATTTTATATATAAGTATTTTATTTTCTTTAAATATTTATTAGTCTTAAAAGTGGTATTTTAAAATAAGACATTTGAGTGACGATCTGCAACTGGTCTATATTAAAGTGCGTTCCTTTGCAGACAGCTTTGAAATTCGTGTCAAGTCTCTAATTAAAATGGATAGAATCATTGTTCTCAGTCTGAATGATTGGTTGAATTGGATATCTGTATTTAGCAGAAGATATGCGATAAATCTAAATAACTGCTTTGAAAAAAAAAATAAAAAATATCACTTTGAATTTAAAAGTATAAATTTAATGACACTGATTCGAGGATCGAATTTAAAGACATCAAATTCACATTCATTTCGATATATATGTTATTTAAAAATATTTTTATGTTGTTATAGTATTACAAGATTATAATTTTAATAATTTTGGTTTAGGTTTTAACTTATGAAGTTATTTACCAAATTTCCCTAATTTTATCATTTTAACAGCAAAACTCTATTCCTTAAACAATTACTACACAATAAGTGATCAATAAAAGCCATCTTTAATTTTATTATAACTTTATGTTGTTTTTTTTCTATATTTCCTTTTATTTAATTATTACTTTTAAATGATCAATGACATTAAATTAATCCTGACTGTGATAAAGTTAACTCAATTAAAGTAATAACATTTGCTTTTTTAAGAAATTAACCCCACTAAATGTAATTAATAATTTAAAAAATAGCATTCCCACTCATAAACTCATTCATTGGACTAACAACTGCTTTTTCCTATTGACATCTAAAGTGCCAGGCTGGAAATTAGGACTCTACCCAGTGACAAAGAATCATGCCAATAATTCTTACACTTTCTAATTGGATTATTTGAGAAGCTCTCCTCATCAATTCACCTAATGCTCCTCAATTATCTTATATATATATATATATATATATATATATTTGAAAGTGAAAATACAATTCATTTATACACTATTTGCTAAATTCATCAAAAAATTCGTCCACTACATAGAATAATAATAATAATATAAGAAGAAGAAAACAAAATACATTAATGTATTTAACTTTATAAATAATTCATTATTGATTGTTAATTAAAACTATTAGTATGTGGTTCTTTTTACTTTGATTATGTTCAAAGAATAAAGAATATATGTATGAGTTTGGATATATAATTTATATTTATTAGAAATAAAAAACGAGTTGCTTTAATAACAATAATAATAATAATAATAATAATAATGTCACGAGTTACCTAATTGATATTAAATCTACGTCATATGTATTATCAGGAAACAGTTCATCCAGACAAATTTTAATTACAGTTATAAAAGGTGTGGTGTATTTTCTAAATAAGGTAAACATAAAACTGAAATTATATATTTAATTATTACATTGATTATTAATTGATATTGAAATCTTTTTATTTTTTATATTCATACTTTAATGGATGCTAAATCAAATTACACAAAACTAATTGAACATTGATAAATGTAAACCAAAATGTTACTCGTTGTATATTTATACAACAAATTAGTTGAACTTTGATAAATGTAAAACAAAATGTTAATATAATTGATTGTATAAATTCAGTTTAAATTTATGAAACAGAAAACGTTTTTCGGTAGTTTATTCATTTCAAATTTAATAAAATTTTATAAAATATCAAACGTTTCCTAAAAAGTAAAATAATAAAAGAAGTGTATTAAAATAGTTAGAAAGGGTAATATAAAAGAATTAAAAGAATATAACAGAAGAAATGTACTGCAATATTAAGGACAGAAACAAAAGAAAAAGAAGAAGAAAACTTACACAGTCAATACCATAGACTAACCAAAGTAATTTAAATTTACAAGTTAAATAAATTTTTCCATAAATTCCGACAAAGAAAAGAAAAGAAATCAAATTTATTTTATAAGTTAAAAACAACTTTATACATGCAAAGTTGTAAATAAAAAAAATCAAGTAATCTTATTAAGTAACACTTGAGTAAAGGTGTAATTAAACAAATTAGAAGTAAGTTATTTGATGTATTATACAAACACTTACTTGACCCCCTTGAAAAGAAAAATATACATTATGAAAGCAAGTGTTGGGAAAAATTTGCCCCCAATGGTGACTGTTCGATGATTCAGAAATTGACAGTTGTTTTATTTAGGAATATATAAATTGTCTGAATCTGTATATAGTTCTAAATATTTATAGAACTTGAGTGAAAGGATAACCTTCCATATAATATAATATTGGAGCACACTGCAAAACACTACAACAATATTGGTGTCTGCACCCTGCTGCCGACACCTTTTCATGTTCAGTCAATAGAAAAGATTAACATAAAAGACAGGAACAAACTTCAATTCTCCCAATAAAATGAAGTAAGCACAAAAAAAAAAAAAAAAAAAACAATTATTCCTCTATTATTAATTAAAGATTGAGTACTTCTAAAAATAAGAGAAAACAATAGTAAAAAGTAAAACTAATAATTATAAATCTTATTAGAGTTATTGGCTGTTTCTTAAAAGTGTTGAGGAATTGTCAACTTTGTAGTTGCATTATGATTTTAGGTGCACATTATAATATATAAATATATAAGAACAAATTTCACTTTAATCATCTTATTCAATTAGTTTTTTCTAATATGATATAACATTCATTCCAAATTTATCCCAACGTGTTAAGTGTTGTGGAATTTCATACTTAATATCCTTGATACCAGGAGATTGTAAAAGGTCTTAAATTAAAATTCTGGAATATTATATTAATCTTAACAGAAAATCAGATTACAAGCTTTTATTGACCAACAACTCATTGAAAACCTGGCTTAACAAATTAATTTTTGTTTTCTACAATTTTCATTTTTCTTATCGAACCTGTCATTAATTTATACAGGAAATACCGGAAACGTGGTTGATAAAAAAAGCTTGCATGATTAGGGGTTTCTAGGGTTTACTTTTCAACAAAGCATGGCTCAATGTGCACATGATCTGGAATCTGCTTTAAATTAACTAAACATAATTGCTTTATGCAAAGTGGGACACAAAAAATGACATAAAACTGGTCCACTACACTAAGGTTAAGTGCAGTTATTTCCATCAAATTCACTTCAAGTTAAATGCATTCATCTCTTCATTCTTTCTTTACACCCATTTCAAATTTGACCAAGTCAAGATTAGCACATTCATCCATGCAACTTTTGTTAGCCATCGTGATTGTGTCAATTTCCACAGTAATTTTGACCTTTAAGTCTAGTTATAGTAATTTTCATTTGGGGCACCACAAGAATAATGCTGATATTTAACTTCACGTACACTTGCCGTGAGGTAACAGCAATCTCAAGTTCTTAATATTATGAACTGGGAAATGTAAATTAAACGAATGTTTCTACTTTACTACAGAAAAGAAGAACTCAAAACCTGTTCATTAAACAGTTCTTCACTGGTTTATTGTCACACTACCAGAAAGTAGCATGTGGGAACCACTCTGACCTTTCCAAACACAAGGATTTACCGAAAAGTTTGTCTCTTTGTATCGTTACTTATTTAACGTATGCTTATGGTCATAATGAGATTTAGATCAAATCAACTTTTTTTCCCTACTAATCACTATATAATTCACATGGACGTCATGGCACATAGGTGGCAGCAAGTAGCCATAGTTAATTTAATTGAACAATGGCTGGCTCAAAACAACTAAAGTAATGAACTAATAATACATAGGAGCAGGTAAGTTTTTTGTTTATTCTTAGATTTCCTCTCTAAGCTGAGATTAAAATTGGAATTACGAGATATTCGAGATGTACTTGATAATATATGTTGAGCCATCACATGCTGTTCAATGTATTTGGTTTATACACATTGTTTTTACACTAAGATTTGACTATTTATTATAAACAAGGTATATTTTCTGTCATGTAATACAAATTAATCTCGCATTACAAGCAGATTAAAGCAATATATAAGTTTAAAGAGGAAGAATTGGCATGGCATCCTAAGCTTATCATATTCACTAGCTTTTAAATGACTAACTATAATCAATTGACGTGTGCTGAAGTATTCTGACCTTCAACTATGAGAACTCGCTATGTTTGTCCTATAAGGGTGCATCCAACTAATCATTATTTTATTAGACAAAGATACAATTATTACATGGAAATGGATGGTAAAGTGCATGTAGCATCACCTTATGGCACATGTTAGTTAGCTGCATGGACCATCTCTATGATTTGTCACATCTCTTGTAGCCTAACCTTAAGGACTATAAATCACTGGCCACTGTTGTGGAAACAGCAGCAGAGAGAAATGCAATTTCCTCTTTCAAGAAGCATCTGAGTGTTATATATATTGTTCATATTAATTTTAGTCACCAAGCTTCTTGGATTTCTGCTAACTGCATGAAAATGGGAAGCAACTTCAGGTTTTTGAGTCTTTGCCTCTTGGCATTAGTTGCATCAACTCATGCTCAACTTGAGTTGGGTTTTTATGCTAAGAGCTGCCCAAAAGCTGAGGAAATCATCTTGAAGTTTGTTCATGAGCATATCCACAATGCTCCTTCCCTTGCAGCTGCATTAATCAGAATGCACTTCCATGATTGTTTCGTTAGGGTATGTGGTTCAATTATGCTTTAAGCTCTTTCATTTTTACTTTAGAATGTACTATGTTGGATCAAGAAGCTAACTTACATGAAGCATTTCAGGGATGTGATGGATCAGTGCTTCTGAACTCAACAACCAATCAGGCTGAAAAGAATGCTCCTCCAAATCTCACAGTCAGAGGCTTTGACTTCATTGACAGAATAAAGAGCCTTGTTGAGGCTGAATGCCCTGGCGTGGTCTCTTGTGCTGATATCGTAACTTTGGCGGCCAGAGACTCTATTGTAGCCACAGTAAGTGCTCAATTTCTATCAAGAAAAGCTGAAGTATAAGCACAAAAGACTTCTTCTGCTTCATCTTTATCTTGTCACTTTCATTTTGATAACAAAAATGACTCATTCATTGGTTTGTGCCATTACTCACATGGGCTTTCAGGGTGGACCCTTCTGGAAAGTTCCAACAGGTCGAAGGGATGGAGTTGTCTCTATCTTGGACGAAGCCAGAAATAACATTCCTGCTCCATTTGACAATATCACCACCCTGATAACACTCTTTGGCAACCAAGGACTTGATTTGAAGGACTTGGTCCTGCTCTCTGGTACTATTTATTCAACAATTTCCTTAGCATTATTGTTGAAATATACCAAAATATGTGAATATGTTGAAATATACCCTAAACAAATTATGCTTGGATAAAGACATAAGGGTCTTGTTCTTATGATTTGGACTAAAAGATATTATTACTTTGTTTTTAAGACTAGAATGTTGTTAGCATCTGAATTTTGTGCTCCTATAAAAACCAACAAATTGGAATGACTTATGCATTGTGCTTGTACTTAATCACCAAGAGTTCAATTTGTTTCAGGTGCTCACACAATTGGTATAGCTCACTGCTCATCATTATCAAACCGTCTCTTCAACTTTACTGGCAAGGGTGATCAAGACCCCTCACTGGACAGTGAATATGCTGAAAATCTGAAGACCTTCAAGTGCAAGGACCTCAATAAGTTGAACACCACAAAGATTGAGATGGACCCTGGAAGCCGCAAGACATTTGACCTTGGCTACTACAGACAAGTGATCAAGAGAAGGGGCCTATTCGAGTCAGATGCTGCATTGTTGAATAATTCAGAGACTAAGTCTAAAATCCTCGAATTGCTTCAAGGGTCAGTTGAAAATTTCTTTGCTGAGTTTGCCACCTCCATGGAGAAAATGGGAAGAGTTAATGTCAAGACAGGGACAGAAGGAGAGATCAGGAAACATTGTGCATTTGTAAATAGCTAAGAATCTTGTCTTGTTCTTGGATCAAGCATCCTGGTAAATCTTGATAATTTATTTTGGGTTTGGTTATTTGTGCTATGCCGTGTGGTGTCTACATAAAAGACCCCATATGACATGGTTGTTGTACTTTTATGTGTATTGGAATAAGTGAGTTCATTGTCATTCTTATTTCCAACTTTGCTGCTAGATCATGCTCTTCTAATAAGCAGCAGAATTTAGAGGGGATTTCTGGTCCTGCACACAGCAGAGTTAATGTATTTTTGTGTAGTCTTTTTTCACTGATGTACTTTTTCACTGTTATTGTCAATTCAATGTAATTTTTGTTTAATTGAAGATGATTGCTTATTTTATTTATTTCAAATTATCCAAACTATGCAAACCAGGAATGTGAAAGAAGTATCCAAAGCAAAAGCAACCCAGTCCAATATACTTGTGAAGTTGTGTTTTATGAAAATTATCTTTTCTGGTTCAGAAATTTTGCTTGGTTATCGATTAATTGATTATTTATTAATAACATTTTTCATTTGGTGAATGAACTAACATGTTTTTAAGCAAAAGAAAAACAAACTTTATTGAGCAATAATTATTAGTTAAGATAAAAAGAAAAGGGAGATCTGAACATTACTTTTCTATTAATATAATTAATTCTTATATTATAAACTAAAGTTTCTACTTTAAAACGTGAAGATATTTTAATATTTTTTTTGTAATACACGATTCTATTGTTTAACACTTGCTTATATTTTCGAAAATTCCCACTTAATAATCAAGAACTTAGACAAAAAAAAAAAATACAGAATATATGTTGAATGCATTGCGAATGTAGTTTTTTATTTTTCAAATTGAAGTAACTATCACACTAATGGAAATATATATATATATATATATATATATGTATATGTATGTATATGTATGTATATGTATGTATTTTTGAGAACATAACAAATAGTAGTTACAAGTTTTAACAAAAAGTATATTCAAAATTATTCATAGAATTTTTTTCAATTTTTTTGACTTTATAAACTACGGTTTTATTCCCTTGGACCCTGCCAGAAAGTAAATGCAGAAGCCAGTGAAGAAATCATTGTTTAATGTTGTGCTAGAGACATGTTCTTTATAATTTTTTTTTAACAAGTATCTATCTTTAAGCCAACAACACATTCCAATTGTTTAAATAGATGCAGGCAACTGTGACAAAAATTCAAGACAGCAAGAAAAATCCCCTAACAATTGTTCCCTTTCAATTCCATTCCTACTTTTTCTTAGCATATCAACTTAATCACAGTTAAGGATTCTGCATAAGTATAGTTCCAAAATTATGGCTCTTCTTCAATGCACTTTGGACACCTGCATGTGAAACCATAATCTGCAAGGGATGCCTGCCTCTCTTCAAATGGAAGGTCCTCATCAACATATGATATGGTTATCTGCAAGTCCTTCCATGTGTTAATTAGTTGAACATGACAATATATACAAAAAAATTATAAATTTAATGTGGTAAAATTCCATATATGCTATCTCTTTTTCTAGCTAGGTATCATAAACATCCTTGTCATTTGGGTGGTATAAAAATCCAAATTTCCATTAAAATCTTTTGTTGAAGTTATTGGCATGTTAGATATTGGTATTAAGTATACAACAACCTCTTCTCCTTTACAAATGGATCTCTGTGCAATTATTGTTGCTTGGCCATCTTTATCCTGCATGCACAATATGTAAGGTTTTAGAGATAAATCTTTGTTATGTTTAAAGTCACAAACAAAAATACAGCAGAGGTAAGAAAAAATGCCCTGTGTTTTTTCAAGATAAGAACAAAATCACGACAGGCTACAGAAATGAGAAGTACAACAAAACATGTTGAATCCAATAGAGAGAAATAAAGATGAATTTAATAATGGCACAAACAACAAATAAGTAGCTGATAGTACGCTCCGAAGTCTGAACCAATGTTGTTAAGTAATTGTTATAATAAGATTAATATTAGAAACGGACCATGACTAACTAATTATCTTATAAAAGTCAACTCCAGGAAGGAGAATTGTCCTAGTTTGATGAGTAATTTGGCCATATTCTAGACTTATGTGAGATATCTAAACAATATGGTGCATGCAATTTTCAATAGTATGAAAAAGCAAATGCTTAACTAAAGAAACAAGCATGAAAGGAGAACTTCAACCCATCAAAGAGCTAGGGGATTTTGTAAACACACATGAGGCACATGCATAAAGGGAATTCTCTTTTTCTTTTTCATGTTAAAATCGAAACAGAACCATGATAATAGATATATAAGGCCCAAAAAATTACTCTAATCATAATTTCTTTCATCAAATGAAGTCAAGAATGCAATGCAATCACCTTAAACAAAATCAAATAGTAAATAAAATAAAGATCGTTTTGCCCCCACGTACCTCATCTCTTTTGAAAGCTTTGGCATTAGGACAACAGGAATGGTTCATGCAGCTTTGCAAAGGAAAAAATGCAGTCCCTAAAATAAAATTTAACAACTATTTAGATTTATCCCTCAACATTTAAAATTAAAGATCAAAACGAATGAAGATTTACACCACATAGAAGGAAAATGTTCCTTGCTTCAAACCTATTCCTTCTCTCATAGATCCTGTTTATTGGAAGTATCATAATAAAATTAGTACCTTCGCAACAAATAGAATAGTCTTCACCAAGTGCATCCAGAATCGGTTGTGTAATTTTCTCAGTCTCTTCCTGCCATTAATGTCAGAAAGAAGAGTAAAAAGAACTAATTCTTTTTTTAGATGATGTAGTAAAGCAAGGAGAAATAAAGCCAAACCTTGTTAGGATGTGTCAGATCATCAATGTATAAAAAGTAATCCTCCACCGGAGAAGCCACAACCAAATCACTGGCAATATAAACTCATGATTATATCAGTATGATCTAAAATTTTAATTACTATTCCAGTGCTCAGTTTACTTCAATGAGGCTATACCTATAATGCAATATTCAAGCATTGGTTTGATGGAAGCAAACAAGACATAAAATATGGGTAGGAAGAATAGAACTAAAACAAAGCTCCATACAGTAAGCTCTTACAGATTATTCAGCTCAAACATGCCGATGATATGCCCATAGATTTCAAGGGAGAATACTGGAAAGCGTCAAGGATTTAGCCATTTAGAGCTAAAGTTTCAGAAAAAAATGAAACTGTGTCACTGGGCATACACATAAAGAATAAATCATAAAATCGGTATGTGTAAAGGATACATGGCTCACATTCCTTGTCAAATATGGCTGCCTTAAGAAGTTGTAGAGACTGAAACATCAAATTAAGATGCGTAAAATTAATTATACAATAAGCATAAAATCAAGGAATATATCATTTCCTAACATGCACTCTGAAGAATCTCACCTCAAATGCCAACTCTTTGATTTGCAGCCTGAATGAAGCTTCGTCAGAAGAATCCACATCATCTGGCAAAGCAATACAGTCCCACCACCTACAATACTTCCAAGTGACTTGTCATCCATAGTTCAAATAAAATCATACCATTTTGTTCAACATCAAATGGAACAAGATTAAATTATTCTTTTGAACAATAAGGTTGATATATTATTAGATCAGTTTTACAAGGTAATTTGTTGGAATGAGAACTATACTTGTATGAAACAGTGATAGCAAATCAAAGTTTTATAAAGGACATTTTTCACTCTCTAATTTAACTAGAGAACAGAAAATAAATATCTAGGATTTTCTCCAGCTCAACTCAATGAAGATGTGATGTATACACAATTTCAACAACCCTACAACACATGAATGTGATGTAAAATATATATCACAAATATCTTTAAAAACTTTATTACTTGAAACCACGGTGCAGTGTATGCCAGGTATCATGCATATATGCCAAATACTTTCCTCAAATTTTAATGATGCATTAGGAAAGCATTAGCTTCTGTATTAAGGTCTCATGTAGACATGTAAAGTTAGTAAGTAACTACCTTCTCTTGTGTCCCATTGATATAGGCCTCCAAGCTTCCAAAAGTAAAGATAAATTATCGTGGTTTGAAAGACAGGATGTATCATGTTTCACTTGTTTTTCAAGCCTGACTGCTTTTAACTTGCGATACCTTAATATGGTTGAAGAAATAGCCTAGCCACAAAATCCAACAAGGCGTCAGATAAATAGAGAAAACTAATCAAGACTGATGAAAATAGCTTATTTCATAAGTTGAGCATCTAAAATATACACACGTCTATTTATAATGTCAAATTAAGGGCAGCTTAGAGAGAACAAAAAGATATATGTAGAATATTCGATAAAGGGAGCACAAGATTCTGAAGCAGAAGCACTGTCTCATGAAAGTAAAATTTTCACAAGAATGTTTTTCTGTTTGATTTCATAGATGTGTTGGCATTTACTAAACAGTACGTCCTAATCCTTGTTGAACTCTAACGACAATAATACCTGGTATTGTTATCAGATATATGTGCATAAACATCATACATGTGTGTGTGCATTTTTCAAGCAGCATTCAACACATGAAATTCAGAGAAAAATTAAACCTCACCTTGGCAGCAAGGATGAATATGTCATTTGTTTCTGGTAGAGAAAAGGAAAGATATAAATAAGCAAGAAATTAAAAAAAGAAAGAAAGGATCACAACAAATTTAAAATGTATAAAATTATTCACCCCAATAGGAGTCTTACCATTAGCATGTTTGATGAATTTAAGGAGTGCCTCTCTACGAGCAGGATCAGAACTCTCACCAGTACAGAGTAACAAATGGGAGGATTCCCAATCAGCCTCTGCACATGACATGCTACAGGTATTGACTACGCCATCAGAAGAGATTATATCACACTTCAAAATGCAAAAAGAATGATGTGCACAACACATATCACATGGCGTGAGAAATCTTTTAAAGTCCACATGAATAGAGTGACATTGTGCTGTTTGTAAAATTGGGCGCATAAAACATTGTGCAAATCTTTAAGGCAGTTTGACAAAATAAAATCATTGTATATACTCTCTTTTTTCTTCTTCGAGCAACCTAGTCTTACCTGCAATAGTAAGCTTCTCCACATCCACCAGGGCATGGAACAGCTGGCAACAAGGAGAACTTCTCGGAGAAAGGCAACACCAATTTGCCATTCATTAATGATTCCACAACACCTTCAGGGAGAGGAACCTTAGTTTTGGAAATCCCAGAAGCACATTGCTGAGTGCTCTCTTCTTCATCAGACGAATCCATTCCATGGAAGTGTTGTGAAGAGTTTCCGAAATCACATCCATGACTCTCATTGGCCCTTAGTTGCTTCATGTAAAGCCTCCTTCCTATTTGAAGTTCAATGGAGCCAATAAAACGAAAGCAGAAACTACAGACCAAACAGTCAATCTGCAAAGCATGGTAGAAAATAAGAGACAGAAACAAACATCTTTAACATGACTACACAAGAACAGAAATACTGAAAATAAAACAAACCTTGTTGAGGGAATGTTGAACCCCCACGAACATGGGGTCCTTCAGAACAAGTTCTCCCTCTTTGAAGTCCATGTCTGCATATACACCTGAAGTTCTCCAATTGAAGAAGAAGCACATAATATAAAACATATTAAAACAAGAATAATAATTTACATGGTCATTGAATCACAAATCGTCTTTTGTTGATTTTTTTTTCCAATAACTACCTTAAAAGTCACATGAACAATTATTTCTGATTGGTTTATACTTCATAGCGTAAAACTTGCATAGAACTTCAACTCACAAGACAAATTGAAAGAAGTATATATAAAGTTAACAGCTTTTAATGCAAAAATAATAGAAATACAAGCTCCTCGAATTACTGGAAAAAAAAAAAAAAAAAAAAACCTTTTCCAAAGTTGCCATCCTGTTTGACTGAGATACCAGTGCACCCTCTTGAAGACAAAAGGTTGTGATAATATTCCTGAATCAAGAGCAGAACAAAATGAAGAGGGTTGAGAAAGGTATCACATAAATGAATGAAGAGATTACCTGTATTTGAAGAGGTGAGGGAGGAGAGAGGAGAGCAGAGATATCAGAGGTACACTGCAACCCAATAGGGCAAATGGGCTCCATTGAAGGTTGGAAGAGAGTGAGAGTGAGAGTGAGAATGAATTTGATGTCAGCAACACAAAAGGGTCACAAACACATGACGGCGCTCAAAAACCACATGGTACCAGCAAGAACAATAACATCACAAGGTTTTCATTTAATTATTGCTGTTTGTTTCCAACGTCAAAATAGCAGTCTTTTTATGTTGCAAATAAATATTATGTGTAGGAACAAGAAACACTGTAATTTTTATATTCTTCAATATCCTGATTTTTTTTTTTTTTTGAAAATTTCATACTTTACAGTGTTTTTAATTTGATTCGTACATTTTTACGTAAATTCTTGACAATGTCATAGGACGATATCGACAGAGACTTAAAAATGATTGATAAGTAAAGAACTAAATTGCAAGTAAAAAGGGCCAATAAAAAAATATTATATTTTATGGTTAAAAAAATATTGAGAAAAATATTTTCAACTCAATCTCATTGAGACTTGTTCTAAGCCCGTCCAATCTACTGTATTCTTTCTTTTAAACTATCTATTTTATGATAACAACTTTAACACAATTATGCTGTATGTCTTATTTAGATTCTGAATCCTATAAATGAGTATGTTTTACTCATTGCGTAAAAGTTTTTTTTTTTTTTTTTTCATGTGTCTTAGGCCAAATTATTAGAGATATCCAAATTATAGATTTAAATTATAAATATGATGTAATGGTTGAGTTTTTTTTTTTTTTATATACAGAAAGGATGATTACTTTCATGAAATCAAATATAAGATTTAGTAAATGCTTTCGCCGTACACTGTGGAGATTCATTGCAAATGCACCTCTAAGTCATAAATAAAAAAGATATAATTTAGAAACATAAATCTTCTTACCAAATATTTTGGAAGTATTCCGAAATTAATAAGATCATTCCCATAATTCCTCTTTTGAAATTCTGATATGAATCTTTCTCTACTAGAATTTCTCGGTTATTTTGAAAGTGTAAATTATTTGTAATGATACTTCAATGACTAACCAATATAATTTGAGAGAGTGCAAAGTATAATTTGTTAAGTTTTGATATCTCTTATTTTATTTTTGTTACCAAAGGGTCTCAAACATTTTAAAATAGGAATATCTAAATGCCTATAGGGAGCAGTCTAATAATGTTGATCTCCATTTGACTTTTATAATTAAAATATTACTAATAACCCAATTTTTCATCGTAAAACTAGTTCCCATCAGATCTACCTATCCTACCAGAAGAAAGTGTTCATCAATAGACTTGTTAAGAAGAACAATACACATACTATTAATTTTAAGGAGCCAACCAACATCATACTATAAACAAGTCAAAAAATCTCAAAGTATAAAAACTACGTAACATCAGTCACCAAAGGACACATCACATCCTCCACCAGGTGCTAACCTCTCATGCTATTTGTCAACAAAGCATCACAAGCTATCTTTCATTGGAGAGTTTAACTGAGTTATGTTCTTCCTATCCAAACAAAAATTATCCTACAAATTGATTTGAATACCTCATTTTAAACTGGTGAAAAATATCAATCTCCACGTAATTTTCACTGTACCATACATAATAGGATTCCCTCTATTTTCATCGCAAAAGTAATAATGAAATTATACAAATAAACTCGTTTTGTAGGATTCCCCACGTCTTAGTAAATTGGAGCTAATGAAGACCACTTTATACTTCAAACTTAAGATTTCTTTTGACTAATTTTAATACTTCATAAACTATGTATTTTCATTTTCATTCCCCAGTGTAGTTTATTTTAATGATATCAAATAAACTATAGTGTTATTTGAACCATGCTATTGATTTTTATTGGTCATCAGGTTTGTTCTTGTCACCAACTATGCATATAGACCAAAGTTTCAGAAGTGTACAATTTGCCAGTTTAAAATGTCTGGATGGGATACAATGTAAGGCACAAATTTCAAACCAAAGAAAAAAAGAAAAAAACTTCTTGAAAGCATCTTCATAAACTTAAGGTATTTCACCTAACTAGAGTGAGAACCTTAAGTCTTCAACAAAAAACTAACTTTGTTCTCATACATCTAGGAAAACTGAAAAAAAAAAAAAAAAAAAAAAAAAAAAAAAAAACTTGTTGGAATGTGAAAATCAAGATGCACGTACGAACAAACTAGGGAACATTTATGAATAACATTTGATCTTTAGTGGTTTTAGAGTCATATGGATCCAAAGAACTGTTCCAGAGATGGAGCACTGAACACATTTGCAGCAGTTCTTTCGGCTTTATAAGGAGATACATGAAGTTGATACTTGATAAACCTCTGCAACATAATTCGTTGTTAATAGTTAGAGGATAAAATTAAGCATGGTGATACTGTAACTTCAACAACAATAATGATAATAACAATTGTCAGCGTCCGAATTTGACTTAAGTTGAGATGTAAAGCAACATACAGCTAATTGAGTGACAATTTCAGGATTTGAATCAATATGCCAGTCAGGTTCCAATTGCCTAACAAATGATGACCGTCCATTCTCTGTGCTGCAGAACAAAACCTGCATGAAGGTGCCAGAGATCAAAATAGAGTACATAAAAGTTATTAAGAAACGCAAGAGCAAGGTAGACAGTAAGCATTGAGAACTAAAGGTTCGGTTCTCTCTCTAAGTGTACTCTTTAGATTAGCAAAGATGTCTCTTAGAACATATCTGATCAAGATGTCTGCCAATACAATTTTAATCAGAGAGGAGATCTCTGTCAGATAATTTTAATACATTTTTGAATAAAAATGAAATAGATACTTCCACATGGTCCTTCAACATGTGTATTGCATACAAAAGGATGTTCACGCAGTAATTAAGTTTTATGCTCGTTCTCATACCTTGTCCTTGACCAAACCACCTGATGTGAATACCCCTGCTTCTTCCAATGCTACAAGAACTCTTTTCTGAAAAGATAGTCCATATATAAAGTGTAAACATTTTAACAATAAGGCATACTACAAGGTGGCAAGAGAGCTAATAGCAGAAAATTACATTTCAATTTATAGGTAAAATAATCTTTTAAACAAAAAATTTAAGAACTGACAGCAGAAAATTACTCATTTGACGTTAAGGACTAAAACGAATCATGTTGCCCCAAGCAAACTATACAATATGTTTGCCCTCACTTTTATAAAATCATTTGGTTGTAAAGAACATTTCGAGAACGTAAGAAGGTTTTCAGCACATAATATGAAGTGTTAATTAATTCCATTATATTCATCAGATAAGACACATAGCGTACTGGTATAAGCTGCCAAATGACACACCTCACTTTCGTCATCGAGAACTCGTTCCATGAGATATAAATCGCAAAATTTTGTTATTTCCAATAATACTTCTAGCACTGAGGATCTCACAGTGGCTTGTTTCTGCCAAGAACAGAATGAATCACATCGGTATCTTTCTCTGCATTGATGTCATATAACAAAAGTATAAATAAAAGGGGGGCAATTTCATCACCTGCAGTTCCTCTGGAATACTTTCTTCGAGGACCACTCCAAGAAGACGGCAAGTTACCTACATAGTACATACAAACATTGGCCATAAGAGTTAGGAAGCATTAGTCACATGCCAACATCTAATAACTAACAACAGTAATGTGTACAAATGTTCCTCATTTCATCGAGAGTCAAAATCAAATTATAACAAAAATTGTGGCACAAAGAATTTACGTAACATCTCTTATTCAGGTTTACCATATGAATAATAATAGTATATGACTATTAGCACCACTTATAATATTATAGACTTTTAAAAAGTGAGTCTAACTTGCCTTCATAAAACCAACTAGTAAAGTGAAGTTTTGTACCCACTATGTTATAATATGGCTACGTCTCTACTTGATGTGAGATCTTCAAAAGTGCAAAATTTCCACATGAAAGTAAACATAAGAAATAACTTCTATTTCTAAATAGTTTTATTTACAACCTACAATTTTAGATTAAATTAATGAGTATATATTTTGAGTTGACCATTCAGTAAGGAGATTATCATCAATCATTGAACTTCAAAATTAAAATTGAAAGACCGTTGATAAGTAACAATGCTTATTCTATCAATAAGAGGTGTTTTTTAGGAGTAATTTGATGTCATCACTAGCCCACCTCTTATGACACAATGCTCATATTGAGAACCCTTTATGCAAATCACACACAATAATTACAGCCATTTGATTATCAATCAAAGGGAGATTAGACAGTGAGAGGGGGCACACATTTAGTAATAATGGCTAAAGCACTTGACGTCATCCTTTCGTTCAGTTTGTGTTAAGTTTATGTAAAAGTGGACAGCATTAAAAACAAAAACAATTTACAACAATCTTCGAAAACCTTTTTAATTCTGACTAAGAAAGAACTTAAAAAAGTGATTGCCCAACCTGTGCAAATGGCATGCAAATCTAATCTTTAAAGTTATGACAGTTTTCATTCTAGTAAGATCTAAGCGGTTGTTCAAGATAGAGATTTCGTATCATCACAAGAAACCTTGATTTCTATAAGCCCATAACAACAACAAACTGTGTATGGCATCATTAGTCCACAATAATAACAGAAAAGGCATATTTCATTACCTTTCTTCCTTCACTCAACTTCTGCCTAACAATCTGCCCCAAGGTTGGCTGAAAAAGTTGAAGAAAAAGCAAGCTCAGAATTGCCAATCACCCTTGAAGCAATCAAACTCATCCAAACTTGTCTTTGCATTAATTCAAAAGCATTCATACATTGTCTCAACTCCAAAATGGAAAGCCATAAAATCATTTACCTTCTCTGGCTGGAAGAACTCATCAACAACATTTTGTGCCCTTGAATCATCTGAGGGTGAACAAGCATCTGAAGGAACCGCCGCCAAATTCGAATCTGTAGTCACTGCAGGATTGCTAGAAGAAGCACCTTGCCGTTTTTGTGGCCTCCGTTGAGGCCCAGAGGGAGATCTCAACAGCCTCCATGTGAAAACAATTGCAACAGCAAGACCAGCAACTGCCCCAAAAGAGCGTATATCCTAATACCAAGCATAGTATTGCCAAAATCATTGTTAAAAGACATGCTCAAAACAAATGCCAAAAGCAATACTTTGATAATTTATACCATACACCTTCACTGAAATGGATAAGTAGCACCAGATACTAATCATCATTTTCATCTTCCCTACTCTACTTTTAAGCACCCGAAGTACCAATTTTAACAAACCTATCATGATGCATCAGAAGAAACTTCTTTTTTTCTTTTTCCTCTTTCAATTTCGACAAAAACATAAAAACCATCCCTTTCTACCACACCCAACGATAAATTAACTAGGTTAAAAAAACCCAGTTGAGTTTTATCACCGATAAATAAACTTTGAGAGCTAGAATTGAGAATTACACAATCCCGGATCACAGCCATTCATTCAGCGATAAAGGGTCAAAGAAAGCACCCAAATCGAAACTTCAAACAGAGTGAATAAAAGAAAAACAAGAACGAATAATTACGAATTAGGCAAGCGACAATTAGCAAAAAGATAAGATTTTAATATCAAATCAGATCCAATCGAAAGACGGGCCGATTAATGAATTTTAAAAAAGAGTAAAATTGAGGTTAAAGCAAGGAAGCGAGTATAGAGAGAGAAAGGGAGAATAGAAATACGAGGTTGTGGAGAGAGACAGGGAAAAAATTGGAGATCTTGAAAGTGACATAAGCTCCGAAGCGTTTGATGAGGTGTATGAGCTCCTGTTTGGAGGAGTCACCGTTGCCGCCGGTAGCCATGGCTCGCCGTCGCCGGAATGCTGAAATCGGAGGGAAAGTTCAATTGCTGAGTGGCGATCAGTGTGAGGATTTTGCAGAGAAAAGGAGAAATGAATGTTGAAAAGCCAAATCCAAACAGATTATTTGTTTGCGTCAACGACCGCTATAAGCTGCCGTCAGAGCTTACCGATTTGCTCCAAATTTCTCAATTTAACGTTACGTTGTTTTTCCGGACAATTACCAAATTTCATGCTCACATTTTCAATTTATTAAGTGGAAATCAAATGCATTAAAAGAATAATTTAGTTAACATCTTCCAGTTTTTTTTTTTTTTTTTTCTTGGGCACAGTTTTTAGTTATTGCACCAGTTTTAATTTCCCATTCAATGCAAGTAACTAGTTTTATATGATAATTTGTGGATTTTCATAAGATTGATTTCAAAATTATTTGATTGGTGAGTGTATATACTAATTTTTTTTAATTATTTGATAGCTTGTGAAGCTCATTAATTTTCACTATATTTATAACTACTTTTAAAACATCTATCCAATTATATGGTTTTTATGTAAGTATAACAACTATTTCTACGTCTTAAATAAGTCAATAAAAAATTGTATCTTAAAATAAAAAATAATAATAACAGTTTTAAAAGAATAAAATTTGACTTAAATCAAAAATTTGAATTATTAAAATACTTCCTAAAAAATATAAAAAAAAATAGAATTTAAGAAGTTATTTGAATCCAGTAAAAAAAATGAGAATTATGAATTATTTCTCCAATAAAAGCAATTCATCGTCCATATTTGATATTATTATATCTGGTTCTATTTCACAATACCAGTGAGGATGGATATATATATAAACTTGCCCTCACCAAAATTTTTGATTAAGTTATTATTTATTGAAACTTTAATCTAACTCAAACAAAACTAAAAATGAATTAACTCAATTTGCGGATAAAATTCTATCCCAATATATATTAATGTAGTGGTACAACAGTATCTGTTCATAAATTGTACGAGCTATTTACCGCTATAAATTTAATGTTATATATAAAATATAGTTTATATTTAAAAAAAAAAAATCCTAAGAAACAAGAGTGTGTGAGTGAAACACCACCAGAAACCGTTTACAGTAGATTTATTTTCAAAGTCAAACATAAAAAAAAAATAACTTTTGACAATAATGAGTTAATAAGGTGAAAGAAGACAAAAAAATAAAAGCTTCCAATTTCACATAATAATTTTTTCTTTTAATAGGTTAGAGACACATGAAAAATTATAATATAATAAAAAATATTTTATTTTTAAAAGTAGATACCTTTTTTTCTTTTATTTATTTGGCGCAAAACTAAGCTACTATGGGATGGAAATTTTCACTTATTGTCTTATTTAGTGAATGTATAAATAATATAATTCTTTATGTTATTATACTATTACGGGAAATAGTATTTTAGTTTGTACATTACATAAAAACAATTTTTTTATTTTTTAATAAGTAAATATTTATAAATATACAATTATATTATAATTAAAGATGCATTAAATAAAAATGTATAAAAATATTTAAAATTTGTAATGAATAATATAGAATGAAATATAAAATTAATTTTCACCCTTTTAAGAATTCCAAATGGCTCGGGTCAAACAGGTTTGAAATTTATTTTTAAGTTCAACTCAACCTGAATTACATTATATTCAAACTGACCTATTGGACTATACTCAAATTGCTCATTGATAGAGCAATAGCTGCACGCTTCAAATTATCTATTCTAATGTTTACTGTATGAGCAAATCATTCATGTGATAAACTAATTTGAGATTTGAAATCCTGATTCAACTCAAATTCAACTTCAAGATCTTTTTTCACACCATTCAACATCCTTTCAACTGATTAAAAGAAAATCCGATAGTAAAAACATTGGAACAACATATCAGAAATTACTAATTTGATAAAATATTAGGTTTGAACTGTGTGTCAAAATGTACTGAACTTTTTCAATCAGGAGATCGTTAACAGTATACCTTTTTCAACACAATTTTTTATTAGTTAAGTAAAACTATGAAATTGAAAGTATAGGAAACATGTATCACTAAAATTGGTATTTTTCAATAAATTTTAGTTTTTCTGTGCATGAGCATGATCTACCAGTGTCTTAAAGTTTTGTTTCAAATTAATCTAACTCGACCCAGAAGTAAGTAAATCCTACACAAGGATTGTTTCCATTAAGGATTCCGTAAATTTCAATTAAGAATCTTTTGCTAACATTTCTCTTTCAAGAATAACAAGCTTTCTCTAGAAATGAAAAAGAGAGCAAAACTAATATAACTGTATTTTGTTGTGAAAGCCAAATTGATACAGCTCGTATGAATGATATAATATATCAGTCACGTACTGTTTTTTTTCTTTTGCAGGAGGCGAAAGGTATGAGAAGCTTTGACATGGACATGAGATAGAAGAAAAGAAAATGGGAGATGAATGATCCAATTACTGGGAGGGCGTGAAGAGGAAGGGAAGGATTAAGAAGGGTATGGGACCCAACATTAAACAAGCACCGATGATGTCTGTAGAAATTGAGGTGGGGAAGGGCTTTGTTTATCTTCAACGGATATTTCAGCATCGAGGTCATCCATAAGCTTTGGTGACAATGCCCTTTCAATCTTCATGCCTGTGCCATTCACAGCCATCTCTTTCTCTAAATGAAAGCAGTAGCTCTCAAATACTCCAGAGCTTACAACAACTCTAAAATCCAACAGAAAGAGTAACTCTAACTCAAGCTTGTTCAGTTCAGCATTGCTCACTCCTCCTACTCGAGCATAAACGGCGTTGTTATAATGTCTACAACTCACAAAAGCAAAGAATAAGGCACCATAGTAGACAACCGGAATAAAGACAACAAAGCTATTGTCTAATTGTAGGGTTCGTGAAAGTGTAAGCTATTAAACCATATGATAAAACAAGTAAAATTCATCTTCACTTTATTCAGCTGTGTTGCTCAACACAACATCTTATGTAAAATGCATAACATCAAAGGTTTTAATTTAGACTGTCTAATGTCGGGGCAGCGTTTATATGTAATTTCTCACAATATGAAGAAAAGCAATAAAAATGAAATTTAAAAGCGTTGCATAACATAAATGGTATTTGGAATTATTCAAGGAAATTAGCCCATAATCATAAGTAAATGTGACCAGGAAGAAATGGAACAGGACTCACTCATCATCGAGAATCTTGGAAGCGACCATGACACTGGTAACTAGCAGCCTGTGCACATTCAAGGATGTGACAAGGGAATCGGGGTGTCTATGTGTTAACCTGTCTATATACACATAGCCAACCACGAAACACGAGGGGCTACAGTTAGTGTACTTGTATATCCTCTCCAAGTACTTAGGTATGCTTATGCTTGGTGCTCTTACGCCATGAAAAGTATTCAAGCTGTCACCAAGTCTTACTGAGCCACAGTTCAGTCCATCTAGCTGCTGGCTCAGGACATCCACAAGCTTTTCATTGCGAGCTACCAGCTTCTCTAACATGGAAGACAGGACAAAGAGCACTCTGGGCAAGTTCAGCTCGGACAAGCTTGTTTCCGGCAGCAGCTGCCGACCATGGTTGCCGTTGTATCCACCTGCTGTTAACATTTAGGCCATCTTGGTGGTTTCACCAAAGATTCTTATACTTGTAGATGCCCATGGCTACTATTTGAGTGGTTAAAGACTAAAGGGGGCGTTAGTTGCAATTCTGCTCGTTATCTAGTTTGGGGGAACCACTCAGACTGTATGCCTGACTTGTGTGGCTCTACCACAAACGAAATATTAGGATTGCGATTGAAAGTTTAGCATCCTTTACCTTGTAAATCTCGAGCCACTAATATTCTTTATCGGGGTCCCCACCACACCCTTGGGTTGTTGTCACAGGATAAAAACAAGCCATGCACGAGAATACAGTCTGGCAATATAAACTTTACTCGCTTGGTTCGCGTGTAAACAAAAATGGAGGTCTATCTTCGTACACCACAAATACTAGGCCCCTGTGAAGGAACTTTTAGAAGCATAAATGTCGAAGCAGTGACTGAATAATGTTATTTCAGCTACTTCATCATAGATTCATGATAGCTACTGGCCAAAAGGCACGGGCAAAATCATGTTTTGCTAGTGTTGGATTGTAGAGTCGATTAAGGATCCATGATGCAGCCGACTTTTAATCCAGAGAGACCAGTAATAATACTACTATATATCTAAGAATTGTTGCTATGCCGTTTTACGATATCACATTTTCTTTTTCACCCTTACGAACACCCGACATATTAGGGGTACTACTGGCCCATAAATAAATGATGCTATTAACTAGAAGTCTTGCTATACATGATAAAACCGTTATAGTATGGAATAAGATATTGCTGGAGCACAGTAAGAATAATCTGTTTTTCATTTTTGTGAACAAAGAATGACATTTAAACCGAGGGGTAGCCAAACCAGTGGAATCATAAAGAATGGAGATCCCCTGTCGTCAAAATATATGAAATATACCTTGTATGATGCTGCTAGGCATCATACTCTACCTAGCCTATACACTGTAGTTAATGGAATGAAGTAATTTCTCTTCATCGCTTGGGATTTCTTTGGCTGAGAGATGCGAGTGTGATTTGGAATTCATCTTGTTCCACTCATTTTCAACACGGAAGAAGATCCACTGGAAGCGGCGGAAAATCTCCAAAGCAGCAATTATGAACACGGTGAGGTAATTATGACGAAGATGGGCAGACAGCTTATATGTCCACGTGCAACGCAAAATCAAATTGCTTCCAATCACCCAAAAGTAAACCTGTATGTATACGTAAACAACTTCAGCACATTGAGAAAATAACTTGTTCTTTGTTTCATCTCACTTTCTTTTTTCACCATGCGGTTTTACGTAAATTCAGTAAACTGGCTAGAATCACATTAATAAGCTTATACGCATATGAAGAAGAGTTATCATTAGTGGTTGAATGGATCTTTCCCACAAGAACGGATGGTTTATTATGAAATGAGGATTCCATGGCCTATTTAAAATTTTATAACTGCATAATCGTTTTTATCTTCTTATTTTCGTGCTTTGTAATACATACTCGGCCTTCATACACAACATTTTGTTCTTGAAAGCCCTTAGTCCCATAAATGTTAATATTTTGATCTCTTTAAAGTCATTTATGTGTAAGTCCGGTCCAACTGTTTACCTTGAAAAAGCAATATAACGATAAATTCCAAGGGAAAAAGTACTGCTGAACTCAAGCTATTCTAATACAAGACTTACCCATCTCCTTCCGTGTAACATATGTGAGAACATATGTGGCTTGTTAAACTTGAATATTCGAGTAAAGCCACTGTCAAAAGAGAAAGCAAAAAATTAGATCATAGCAAGTCAAAAGACAATCATCAGATCCAAAAAAACTACTAGCCTCACTTCCGAAAAAATAATTTCTTCTATTTCTTAAGGTGTTTTGCTAAGATATAAAAACATTACTGACAGTAGAATCTACATCTCTACAGTTAGAAGATTAACTCAAAAAGATACTATTAAAAGTGTATAGTAGGACAAAAACTGGCCTACCCCAGGTCCCAATCTCGATTTACATCCCAGTAGAAGGAGTATGACGAGTTCACAACACCTGACAGAAGCCAGAGAGGCCTATAAAAGTTTGTCCACTTGTCAGGGAAGACGTGATATTTAAGGGCAGAGAGAAAAATCACAGGCACTGCAGTCGAATATTTTAAAGCTGAAACCATAACGGAAAGAAATGAACATCAGTGCAAGATAATAAAACCATCTGTTTGAAAAACATGATAAGCTGTTCAATAATAATTAAAGAATTTAATCTTCAATGTAAAAAGAGATAAAACCAGCTAAAAACATACAAACAGCAGAATGATTATAAACAAAATCAGACAAAAAAAATTGAACAGGAATTCTCAAATATGATCATGTAAGGACGAGAAGTCTTAAAATTTCATCTTACAAACAGCACAAAGAGAAGCAAAATACAGAGAGTCATTAGTCCTTGACATGAATATTATATGCTTCCTTTTCTTTCTTTTTTTGATAAGAATAGAACCATTTCAAAAAATCATAACAAAATCTATATAAGTCACATCATGAAAACTCAGCAAAAATGTCCCATTTTATATTATGTTACAGATACCAACCTATAATCAATTATGAGAATCCATACATTATATTGGGTTAAAAAAATAAGCAAGCTTGAAGACCTTAAAGTCCAGTTGAAAGACCATTTCATGTGCAAAAGATAATTTCAACTTAACAAAAATGTCCTAAGTTCACCAAGCAAGTTTTTATTAGCTTAAAACATATATAACATCACATTTCAGTGACATAAAATGAGATATTAGAAATTATTAAAACAGTATATTAAGAAAATTTTTCAAACAATATGCTCAGGAAAGCTGACACTGTGACATTGTATTTTTAAGTCACTAAATAATTGTTGGAGATCTCACATCGATTAGAGATAAGACCAATTTATAGTATATAAATGAGAGCATTCCTCGTCTTACAAGATGGTTTTGTGAAGAAGACCTAGACTTAAACTCACTTTCTAATATGATATTAGAATCTATCCTAGCGAGATTTGTTGGACTTAATGTACTACCCGCTATTGAACTATTATTGGACCACTACAAATATCTAGTCACAAGCATGAGATGTCATGCCTCGACGTAAGGGAGAGCATTAGAGATCTACATTGAGTAGAGATAAGATCAATTTACAGTATATAGGTACGAAAAATCCTCATCTTATAAGTCGGTTTTGTGAGATTGAATTAAATTTAAACTCACTTTCTAATAATAATAATATTGGTAATAAGAACTGGAGTCCTAAACACTTGGAAGCAAATCATAAAAGAAATCAATGGAAACATTCACTTATCTTAATTTATGTTTGATACAATTTTGACAATTGACACAAACATAAGTTTGTGATAAAATACCAAACAGAAAAAAAAGTTCTATATTACAGAAACTTTCAAAATTTAGATGATGACTGAAATAAGTTCTGAAAACACAGAATCCTTACCATTCAGAAGACTAGTTTTCTCTCCAGTATCTTTGTATTGACGGAGGCATTGGTTTAAGCGGAAAAGATAAGGCAAAACAAGAACCAAAGGGATTGCAACAGAGTGGCTGCCACAAACAGAATCAGCTTCCAACCAAGCAATTGTGGCAACCTACAAAAAAATTAAAAAATGCCATCCAATGTTGAGAAATGAAGCATCCACAGAAAGCAAAAAACTAAATATACAAGTCCAAAAAGTATATTTATTAAAAAATAAGCTCCAGGGGAACAGAGAACAGTGAGTACCATCAAAATTGTAACCAAGTTCTAGAAAATATTTTGAATGAAATCAAGGAAACTTATCCTAAATAAAAGTTAATTCATCATAGACGTGAAATGGGATACTGAAGTTGGTAAAATAAAATGAAAAATATAAATTCTTAAACCAACAATAGAAGACATTCAAAGCAATTGATCAGAATCAAACCTGTCGATGGACCATTCTACACACTGAACGCTCCAAATCAGAAAACACCTGCATAAAATTACAGCCATAATCAAAATAAAATAGTTATGCATTACTAGAAACTAAAATTTAGATCAACAGATTAGGTCAATTGTAAACTCAGGTTGCTTAAAAATAAGTAAATGCAGCATATAGCTTCAAATCTCTAAATGAAATAGACCAGGTTCAAAACCTAATGATAAAGATTAACAAGGAAGAGGAGGACAAAGGCATTTCTACTAGAAATATAATATTGAAAAGGAAGCACACCTTTGCCATGGAAGTGAAGATATCGGCCAAGAAAAAATCTGCGAATGATATTGCCTGTTTTAATGAAAACAGAAAATAGTTAGATCGTACTCAAGCATAGTTCCAAGTTCCAACAGTATGCTAAAAGCATCAATTCATAACGTACAGAGTAAAGCAAGGGCAAGGTTTAGGCTCAAATATAGTCTTAAGAATGTCAGTAAATAAAGAACAAGAATAATTTTCTGTGCATCAAAGTTAAACACTGCAACAGTTCACATATCTTGAAGGAATGTTCAACATGAAGCCTCTTTGAGGGTTTTACTTATGCACATGCACATAGTAGTATGCGTTGATGGATGCACCTATTGAGACGGGCGGCGATAAGAAGGTTATCAATTGTGTTTTAAATGACTTATTACTTACGATTGCTAGCTTTTCTAGTCACTTCATTAGACTTGGAACAGCATGTCAGCATCTAATCTAAGGCTCCAACACTAATAGCATGTCTTTTTATGGCTACCAAACAAGAGGGGAGTTGTATGACTACTTATGTAACTTTCATGAAAACTGAATGCAGAGAAGCAAGTGAATATATGACTCTAGCAATCTATGTTGGAGGTTTATATATCCTGCCCACTCATGCATATCATAAATATAGAAATTTCTACTATTTGGAGAGTAATACCGTAAGAACTTACTAACACAATATATCCAAATAAGAATGAACTTGCCTGTAAAGGGAAAACTATTCTCCCAAGTGTCCTTAAGAAGAAATATCTAGATGAAAAGTAAAAGATATCAAAGGGGAATATCAAAACCATTATAGCGGCAGCATATAAGAGAACCTGCAGAATAGTACAAGAAAATTTTAAGAACAAACTTCCAACAAGATAAAAAAAAAGAAGCACAAAACAGAATTAAATGTCCATCAGTCATTTATATTGCAACAAATAAAAATATGTATTTATAAGTTATTTTCTATATGATGATTGACCTGAGTTCACTGAGTTACTGAATATTGAGTATGCTTTTTATTAACAAATGATTGAAACTGAGTTTACTTTCTCAGACAGAACAGCTTGGGTGATTCAAACAAGCACAAACTGCCAACCAACCAATATTGAATTTAAACAAGAAATGGATATAATAGAGCTATTAATACCATGATTAACAATAAACGCTATCCCAGTTGAAGTAGATCTTTTTATGTCCAAACCTAATGAATACAACAACAACAAAGCTTTATCCCACTAGGCAAGATTGGGTATAGGGATCACACAACACCATTGCTACATCATAACTTTTTGTTTCTCACTCTCTTCACAAAACTAGGGTCCCCGTCTAGTCTAATAATATTAACTTATAATTAAAACCGCCTCCCAGTAACATGATCAGTACTCATTTGCTAAAGATATTTTGCAGGCAATGTGCAGCTTTATTAGATTGGTTCGTCATAAACCTTTTGTTCAATCAAAGGCAAAAAAAAAAAAAAAAAAAAACAAAAAAAAAAAAAAAAAAAAATGCAAGCGAATAACACACTTTCAAGAAATGAATTATAATATAAAGTGTATGGTTCAGCTAATTTTAAAGAAATAATTGCATATATTTGCTTATTTTGCAAGATTTTCGAGGAAGCTTTTAAAAAATTATTTACCCAAACTCAAGCGTTACCTAACATGAACCAATTACAAACAAGTGATATCCAAGCAAACAAGAATAATAGCTGATGAGTGGATGCATCTATTACACTGGTTGTGATGCAGCATATGAGACTTCTCCATGAGAATAAAGATAAATATATGCTGTCATACTGGTTGGAACAATGATTGTCATCCATGTAGCACACTGCAATAATCAATAGGAAAAAAGGATCATTCAAGAGTAATTATTGACAATAAGGAAACGAAGAGTTGGTGTAAAAAGAGAAAAAAAATGAAATATTAGAGAAATGGATGACAACAAAGCCATGGAGATGTCCCAATTTAGAAATATAATAACAATAATTGAAGGCAAAACCAACCAGAATAAAGTAAAGATTATAGAGTAATAAAAACAAAATTATTTAAAGCATAATTAGCACACAGATTGATCATTCCATTCCTATATTTATTCCACAGAAATGAGCGCTCCTTAGTTTGGCAAAAATATGGAACGATGATTAAAATATACAACTTTATCCCACAGGGAACCCCATTCCCTCTAGTCAAAATTGTCATTCTTTGAAAACTGGAAGAGTTCATTTTTTTTCCTTTCCTTATTTAACTTTAAATAGTTATAAACTTATAAATTATACTCACGATTCCACTAAATGCTTATTTCAAGTACTAAACATGAAAACAGAATGAACAAGAATGACATAAAGAACATTCTTGAGCAAACCAATATTGGAATAGAGATAGTGCTCTACTATTGTTCCCAACAAGTCATGACACTACCAATTTTATTCCCCTTGAATCTGGCAAAACGCTGATTTTATGTGCCAAACAAGACAGAGGTCAAAGTGGTGAGTTGATACCTTCCATATTTCTCTATGGGTCAGATGATTTTGATCAAGATCAAATATTTTTGCATAATTGACTCCACCTTGAGCAAAAAACCATAAGTTGATTCCCCACAGCCAAACCATCAAAGCCTGAAACATAACAAAGAGATAAGACACATGATACAACAAATGTATATGCAAATGGGTGAATCAATGCATCCGCACAGAGTGACACACCAAGACAGTGTGTTGGGGGGGAGAACTAACCGCTAGAAGAAGAGGGTTAAAATACAAAAATGCTTCATAAAGGAACAAATCCCGCTTGTCTGCACTCATTATCATGACAGAATCCCATCCAATCTGCAATTTCCAACATGGCAAATAAGATTGTGGAAATATGATGAAATACTTGAGGATAGGGCACACAATCTCAATCTCAAACCACAACACACAGGAGTTGAGTAGAAATAGCAGAGACAAATACCACTGACCTTGCAACAGACGAAGCCCCAAATGAGGAACAATAGCACCTACAGTCATCTCAATTGCATTATTGAAGAAAGAAAGTAAAAGGAAAAACAAAAGAAAAATAAATGTAAAGAAGTAACAAAGTAGTAGCACACACGGCTCTAGGTCAAAAGTCACATTGCAGCTCATTATGTCATTCTGTACTCAAATAAATTATGTCAATTACCACATATTTTTCTCCCGGAAAGAATCAAACATAATAAAAGAAACATTACATTCGATCATCAAGTCAAAACAAATTTTTCATTTATTAAAAGGACAACATTAAATACATTCCAAATTATCAATTAAAAGCTAAAACAAAGTTACGAACACTTTCTAAAAGGCAAAGCAATGTAAGAACCTTGAATCTCCACAACAAGGCGGGCGATGGCATCATTGAAGCAGCACCGACAGCTGTCACGCTACCCTTTAAATCAGCTGTCTCCACGGGATGCAATAAACCTTCCTCGACGCCATTGTCCACCTCGTGTTCATCTGAAAACAGCTCAAACTAGAAGTTATATGTTATTCATAGAATACCAAACCAGCACAAGGAAAATCTTAAAAACAACAACAGCTGCTGTTAAGGGACTAAAAATTGAAGTTACCGAGATCATAAACAACTGGTCTACTCCCAGACTTGCGTAAATGTGTACTATTAGCAGGAACGGTAACACCTCCAAACATAGATGAAATGAAAACACAAACAACTACGCTCTTGTACCTGCACCCCCTCCTCCAATTCCCCTAATAATCTGTCAACATGCGAAATTTGAAAATTAGTTAATTAATAAACTAAGTAACTAATTAATTTGTGCACTGTACCAATCCAAACTGAACTAATTAAAGAAATCAACACTGCTAGTGACACAAAGCATAGCCTAAATTAACATAGGTTCATCTACCACGATTCATGAACGAGCTACATTGTTAAATTTCAGAAATCGGAAACGAAAGCAATTTTTCAACTAATCGAAGAATGAATTGAGCGCGAGAATGTCGATCCAAAAAAGTGGAAAGCCGAACCGAATCGAATCGAAAGGAGGCGTTAATTGGAGGATGAATTGACGTGTCTGTGTGATTATTTGCGTTGTTGCGTCGCTCGCTATCTCACATGGCGGAAAAAGGGATTAGATTGCGAAGGACAAACCAAACGCGTAATATTTGAACCGTCACGGAAGAAGACCGGTGTTGTAGTATGTTGAAGATTGGTAATAACTGTATTCATTCCTTAACGTGGAATCTTTTTTATCTAAATTTCTGTCTTATTATATTTTTAATTTTTAATTTTTTATTATATATGCTTTAAAAAATTATCCCTTTTTTATTTTTCATATATTTTCTTCAATTAAGTATTTAATGTTGGAATTTAATTTAAAACATATCTATAATTATTTTAATTAGTTGATTGAACTAAAAATGAATAAAAAGATAAATTATTAAATCTATTAATTAGTTTTTAAATAAATTTAAATATCGATATATTATACGTAATGGAAGACTTCCTATTATCTATTTTATTTTTCAGAAATTTTACTTAAAAAATAACGTATTGATGCAACGCATAAACGCCTTATTAATTATATTGTAAAGAAAAAGGAAAAAAATTCCATAGAGATCTTATTTTGTAATTTTTTTATCTGCATAGATGTGATGCATATATTTATTTCCCTCCTATCACATCACTTAATATATTTCAAAATTTCTTTATTTTTTCTCTTTCTCTCTTTTGTTTTTATAGATAGTATTGCTCCTTTCCTTTAACTCTGGTTCGAATATATTGTATTTAATGAAATTAAGCTATGCTTTATTTATGTAAAATTGTTAATTTTTATAATGGAAAAAAAATATATGTGTAGATTACGGAATCGAAAGTAAAAATTAAAGTCTTAATTTTAATTTGTTTCAATGGAAATAAAAAATGTTTCAAATTTATAAATTTTGTGTTGTGGAGAATTAAAAATAAAATTATAAAAAGTTAAATATGTTTTTTAATTTCTTAAACAAAGGTAAATTTATTTTTTTCCGAATCTAAAATTGATATTTTTTAATTTTATAATTCAAAAAATTTATTTTATTTTTTTCTATCCAAGCGTTCTGGAGGATTAATTCCAAATTTAGAAAAAATGTATTTAAATAAATTATAAATGTTTTCTGTAAGTAGCAGCAAAGGGTTCATATGCGTAGCCATTGGACACGGCATCTTCAGTTCATCATTACACTAAATACATTCTGCTAAAATAGTTTAATGTATATTATTTATATAACAAATTAATATAACCTTTTTATAAATATCATTTCTCATAGCTTACTTAAAATTGAAGAATTACCTTTATCATGTGGGAGAGGAACTTCTCATCACTCTTATTTTCACGTGCTTGGAGGAGGAACTTTTAAAAGTTATTCATCTTTATAAAAAAAAAATAATTAATTTAATATATTGATTATATAGAAAATAAAATAGTTTGATAATAGATTTTGTCTAAAAGATACGTTGGATACTTTTCTTAAAAAAATATGAATATTAGATGGTCCAATTGAAAAACACATATGACAAAAAAACTTACACGTTTATATATAAAATTATGTAATCAAAAACGGAAGAAATTAAACAAACTATTATTAGCCTATTTTAATTCTTTTTGAAGTCACTAAACTAATGACTTCTCGTATAAGCAACACTGACAGTGAAACGTTGATTAGCAGCAATCAACAAATGAGCTCATTGGTTTAAACATTTTATCTCCTGCAATTACAAAGATTACCGAAAATAATAGATTAATTCAACGTCAGTTTTCCCTTTTTATTTTTCCTAATATTTTTTTAAATTAAGTCTAGAGTATATAATTCTAAACCAAACTCAACAATTAGGTCACAATATTTTCACAGCCGTGCCACGATCCATTACGTGACGTGGACTAGTCCAACTAAACCCCTGCTCACTCTCTTCATGTTTTTGCTGCCCTATGATGTGTTTTCATTGGATGTGAGTTAATTAGGATTAATGAATTATTAAATAAAAATAAAAGAAATTAGTTTCCACATTAATCAATATTTTAAAATATTAATTATATTTCATGATAATATTAATATTAATTATGAAGCTGGGAAATGAAAAAAAAAAAAAACAAGAATAACCGGGGCAATGACACGTGGCAAAAGCGGACCCAGGAAATAGAAGGTTGTTAAAAATCCGAATCTTTGTTGCTCTTTTTGTGCATCTAATAACACAGCACCAAAACCAGAATCAAAAATCTTTTTCTTCATTATTTCCACATATATTTCTCAACATTATTTCTGATATTTCATTTACAGCTCAAGCACTGTCCGGGTAAATCTGCTGAATTTTTTGAAGTCAGAACAATGGCTGAAATCTTCTTCCACAAACCAGGCCACGTCAGCAAAGAATCTATTTTCAGACTTTTGCTATTGCCAAGTATGACAAATCAAACCTAATAAATAAAGTCATCATTGTGTTAATCTTACTAGTAACCTTGCTAGTTGCTGCATGACTTACCCTTTGGAATCTGAACCACCCTTTGTTTCTTTCGTTCACATTCATGGATTCTGGGTTTCCAGATCTTGAATAATATTTTGTACCAGCGGGTCTGGAGGGAAGCTGCAGCAAGTTTGGTCTGGTAAAAGGGTAAGACTCAATTTTTTATTTTGCTCATGACGTAATAAACAATTATGATAGATGATGATGGATAGGCTAATATGGGTTAAAAATGTTCACCTAATTTGTTCTACATGTGGCTTTCTTTTTTGTTTGCATTTAATCTCAAAAAGGGTTCATTTTGTAACAAATGATGTTTTGATTGGAAATGGCTAGGATTGGAGGATTAGAATAAACAACTGGGTTGAGTTTAGCATAAGAGACTAGTCTCGTGTAATGGATCATTTTAGATTTCCATATTTAGCATTGGATCATGATGCTAATGGAATTGAGCTGTCTCTATCAGCTATGTTGGAGTTTGGTTGAGTAATCATGAATAATGAGTGACATTGTAGGGGCATGGATCCTGTGTGTGAGTTTTGTTGGGCAGTGAGAGCTGTGGTTTACTGCAAGTCAGATTGTGCTCGTCTCTGCTTGCATTGCGATGGCTGTGTGCACTCTGCAAATTCTCTGTCTCGCAGGCATTTGCGTTCGCTTCTTTGCGATAAGTGCAATTCCCAGCCAGCAATGATACGTTGCATGGATCATAAGATGTCTTCGTGTCATGGTTGTGACTGGATCCCGAATGATTGTTCTGCATTGGGACACAGGCGCCTACCCTTGAATTGTTACAATGGTTGTCCTTCTTTGGCTGAGTTTTCTAGGATCTGGTCCTTTGTGTTTGATGTTAGTTCCTCGCATCCCCCACATGGTGGTTGGGAATTGGTTAGTGCTTTGCCAAAAAGTGAGAGCTGCACTAGCCAGTGTTTGGAGCAACCTGATCACAAGGGTGGTTCTTTTGGTTTGGTGAGTGAGAAGTTGGATGAAATTGAATCTTGTGTCAGATATGAACCTTGGATGGGGCAATCTCACATCATTCCCTCAAATCCAAATCACACACCGTACTGCAAGGAAGAGGCTTTTTTCCTTCCTCGGGACTCAAACCCGCCAAAGGTATGCCTTCTACTGATTTTCTGTTTTGGTTCATTGTTAGCAATATATGTACATTGTTTTTAACTTGAAAATATAACACACCATTGTTTAGTATATTATCATTGCGTTTCTTTGCTCCCTCCATTTATAGATATATGCCAAATAAAGCCAGCCATTGCACAAGGATTAAGAAAACTCTTAAATATAAGAAGTATAATTGTACTTGACTAAATCATCCAATGTTAAAGTATTTCAAATATTATCACTCCGCTAATCTCATGCACTCCATTTAGTGAAGAACAGAAGATATTTAGAAATAAAGACAGTTATATAAGGGGAAAAAATTATGTCTTCTTAGTTTCTTAAAGTGACACTTCACTAAAACAACAAATATTCTGGAATGTAATATTTCACAGGGAAAGAAGAACTATAATATTGACAAAAGTGGTTAGAACATGCAATATGAGAATTAGTAAGCTCTTTTCACGTTCCTAGCAATTCTCTATTTTCCTTCTTAACCAAAGCTGATAGAAGTTTTTTTTTTTTTTTAATATTACTTCTTAACTCAAATTAGCCGCAGGAGTGTACTGATCTAGGAACTCGTGATGGGAATGGACTCTGTGAAGGTCTCAATGTGGACAGCGCTCCAATAAATTTTGAAAGTGTTGATGAGATATTTGGCTGTTCACAAGCTGCCACAAGATACCCCCTTGAAGATGGAGAAATGGACTATCTGTTGTTGGATAAAAACATATCAGTCACAGAATCTAGTTCGCTTATTGAGAGTGCTATAGAGGTTGTTTCTCAAAACTCATTTTCGGATTATCTTCTCTAAATTTCCTTATGGTACAAGGTTTACTGGTAGTGTACAATACTAATTCTCATCATTGTTTAAGGCATCATCATCAATTCAACAAGATTGTGTGGCTCTTCAATCATCCAGGGCTGGTGGATCAGTTAGTGCGATGCAGGTGATGAACAGTAATACAAAATGTGCACTTATGAATCCTAGCAGCACTAGAAACATCAGTCTGGGATTTCCTCAGGGTCAAGTTCATTCAAGCATGCCTCTTCAATTAGGCAACATTGTGGGTGAAAATAGCTCTTCTGAATATCAAGACTGCGGGATGTCGCCAATGTTTCTGCCTGGTGAATTCCCCTGGGAGTCAAATTTGGAGGGCACATGCCCACAAGCAAGGGATAAAGCTAAAATGAGATACAATGAGAAAAAGAAAACTCGAACGTACGCACCTTAATTCTCTACATATTTTATGGTAAAATGAAATAGAGCCTGTTTTTTAATTTTGTTTTACTTTCATGACAAATATACTCCTTCAAGTGGTTTAACTGTTCGTAGTCACTCATTTGAATTTGTGAGCTAACAACACACTATAATTTGGCATCTAAGCAACTATTTACATGCACTTTATGTATTGTAATTGTACCTCTACCGAACATGCTTCATTATCTGCAGACTCTCAACAGACTTTGGTGATTTCTTATCTGCAGGTTTGGTAAGCAAATAAGATATGCATCTCGCAAAGCGAGGGCTGATACAAGAAAACGTGTGAAAGGAAGATTTGTTAAAGCAGGTGAAGCATATGATTATGACCCTCTTGTGACAAGGGACGTCTAAGAATATTATCTGCATGAAAGATATGTTTTTTCTGACTAACGGTTAGTCGGTCACAGGACATTGTAAGTACATTGCATTGTTTCCAACGGATGTGTTGTTTATCACGCGAAAGTGGGAGAGTTTTTTACTGCAGCTAGATAATTATTCAAAACTTGACTGCTTAGGTGATTGATACAGATCTATTAGAGATTTTAACAGGTTAATATTTAAAAGATAACAAAGATATGAAGGTATTCCAATTGGGAATTGCACAGGAAGGGCCAAGACATTGCATTTAATTATACATAGAAAGTGTGAGAGAAAACAGGTGTGGGACAAAGAAGAGCACAACGTTTGAACAGATTTCAAACGGCATCATGGTCACTGTCAATTCAGATAAACACACAGGGTAAGATAAACACAACTTCATACATCTAACAATCTTTTTTTCTTGAAGTTGTAAAAGGATATACCTGAATACCCTTTTTTCTACTTAAGATTAATATCCAAATGCTTATAAAAAGTTATCGGTTCCAAAGTCCATCTATATGCCTTTATAGTTTCTAATTTATTTACCATTGCTTCTGTTTTCTGACAAATAAGATTAGACTTTTTATTGCTTTAGTTAGAGTTAAATAATCTTTCGTCTTCTTTGTTGATGTTTGGATTTTAACCAGGCCTGCATATTCTTCCTTGCTTTGAGAGGAGATGTACATAGTTATCCATCTTGAATTTGAAAGGTGATATGGTGAGTGTCGGAGAGTCGGTGTTATATATGAATAAAAGGGAAACTGGTGTTTGGCAAGCAACTATAGCCAACCTCAAAAATTTTCTGCTTTGGGTTTGGTCCTTCCTCAAAACATTATTCTGTCATCCTAAGCCATTGTTCAAGCACAACACCACCATAATTTGGAACCTGAACCTCTTCCTTTATCCCATTTTCATCAGATTAGGGACTATCACCTGTGGATTGAGATACCGCTGTTCTTGACTTGTTGGAAGCCAGTTTCACTTGCAGCAACTGTCTGCATCTTTGACATTGCCTCAACTATTTCATTGCTTCTATGACTCTATATTTTCTGAGGATGACACTTCTTTCTTTAATAATTGCAGAAGCTACAAACTTTCCTCACACTTCAAGGGAAGTTTGTTTCAGCTGCTCTGTTATTTTCTGTTACTTTCTATCTGTCTTTTCATGTTATTGTGCAGAAGTTTTGAGCTGCATATCTGTCTTTTCATGTTATTGTGCAGAAGTATTGAGCTGCAATAAATTTTAACTGTCCTAATAAACTAGTTATGGGATTTTTTTTTTATGCAGTTTGGTTTATTTTGGTGGAGTAAGTTTTTCCATCTTACTATTTTTATTCCTGTATCACAATTAATAAATGCATATATGTGATTAAAAATTATGTTAGAAAAATAAGGAAATAATTAACAAAGGACTAATTGACATTGATTGAATTTTAGAAAAAATGACACTTCAGTTGAAACAATTTTTTTTATTTTTTAAAAATGCAGGGTTTAAAATAGTTGATCGAGCATGAAAAATAGGGGATATTAATGACTGTTTCTTTGCTTTGGACAAATTGATTTTAGAAATGCGTGGTTATATTTTGATATTACTGTTCATTTTCTATGTATATAGCACTTATTATATTATTATTTTATTAATATATAATATTTTGTTAAAAGAAATGGGTGTGAAATGAAAATATACTGTTAACAGACTGTCAAACTAATTAACTTTTTCCTTTCAGAAATTGCAAATGATAGTCTTTTATTGCTATTGCTATCCATTAGACTATATAGACACTCGTGCGTTGCAGTATCTAAAGTTTCTATATAAAATAATAATAATTAATACTAATTATACTTAGATCGTATTAAAGAAGAAGATTCGTACTCTTCTAATCTTATAATAGATATTATTTCCTTTTAAGTTTTTAATGAAATGACAATTACAATTTATATAATTTTTTGGAGACACCAATTTTTATTAAAACAACATATTCTCTCTTATTTTTAGTGTGTTCATAATGGAATGATATTTACCTTTCTTGTTTTATATAAATGTAACAAATTAACTAAAACTTAAATAAAAATATACATTTATAGAAATCTATACTTTTTATATATATTTTTTTTTATTTTCATAAACTTTAATTAATTCAAATAAAATAAAAAAGGTAATTAGTACTTCATAGAAACAAGTAAATGTCATTATACTAAAAATATTAATTTCTTTTAAAAATTAGAGGAATATAATTATTGTTTTATTAAAAACTATGTCTATTAAAACTAGAGGGATAAATTCTAAATCCTAATTTTTTAATTTATTTAGAATTTTATTGTACAGTAGTTTACCAATATTTAAAATACGCAATAGCCAGATGTTTAATATTAGGATTATTTTATTTGAACCTGCTGCTCTTCTTCTTGTAAAATAGGTTGGACATATTCATTAACGCCTTTCTAGAATATTTTCAATCAAATAATGTGAAGAATATGATCTTTAATTATTTAAACTCCATAATTAACCAGAATTAAAACAATATATAAATGCACTTAAAGTTTTACTTGTAACTCCTATCAAAAGTTACAGCAAGCAGTTCAGTTTTTATATATTACATAGTCATCAGAAAGAAACTCTTACTGTTGTGAATGTAACTAAACCATGGTCTGAAGTTTTGCTTGAAATAAAAATAATCATATTCAATTAACTACATCAAGCAGAGATCAAATGAAGAAATGAAACAGCATTAAGCCTTCCTTCTATTGTATTAGAAACTCTCTTTTTTCTTTGAATCATGATATTAAAAACATTAAGCACTTCCCCTTATGCCTGAGAAGGAAAATCACTAATCTTTCTATTACAACAGATCATCCCAGGGAAAAAAAGAAAAGAAAAAATAAAGAAAGATGGAAGTTAAAACAAGAAAGAAGGCTTGTTATGCATTTTTGAACACTTTCCTCTGTTGTTAGGAAGATTTGCTATAGCCCAGTTTAGGTTGGATGGAAGAACAACCTCTAGTGATTGTCCAATGAGATATCTTTGCGTAAGGTTCTGACATGTGTTGCACAGAAAGCACCTAATGTGCCTAAGGGCCAAAAAATTTGCTCCATGAACCCTTGCATCACATTTTCTTCACAAGTATGCATCATCAGCTTGACAATACAATGAAGCCTGTGATCCACACAGTTCACAGCATTTAGCACTGCTTTTTTCTCTCTCTTTATGCAGAAAGCTGCTGCAGAAACCATGTTGCTTTTGCCCTTCTGCACCTTTGCACATTTTTTGAAGCTTTAGATAATAATAATAACCAAGTTTGGTTCTTTGTAGTTTCTTGAACAAATGGGGTAGCTGGATGAAGATGAAGAGAAGCCTTCTTATAAGAAGTGATGATTATGTGGACGAGTTCAACTAGAAAAGAAGAGGGGTGCCACTTCTACACGTAATCACGCGTGTCTATATTTTAACCCATGTGTCTTTTTCCAAGTGTGCCTAAAGGTCAATTTGGTGATTAAAGAGGGAGAAAGAATTTGTGATTCACTAGTTTTGACAAAAGGGTGGAGAAAAATAAGAAAAAATAGGCTAATGAATGATTAAGCTTAAAGCTTCATTAGATGGTTATGTGTGTGGTTATGAAGGTTTATTGTATGGTCTAGAATTAGCACCTTTAAATTTGTGACCCACCAGAGCCCATTTGGTTGCACCTAAGACCACTTGAATGGAGACTCATTGACTCATTGGTTGAGAAGTTGTGTGGTTTTGTGACATTTTTTTGTCTCTCACTGTTGGACCAAAAACTAACTATAAGTGTGCTTTTTTGCAAGGCACGAGAACAAAACACGTCCCTGTCCACATATTGTTCTTGAGGTTGACATTTTAGTCCACTTGTATGGTTGAAACCATAGGAGCATCAAATGAACCATTCATTACTCGTCACGAATGTGAGAGTTGGTGATTCCAAAGAAAGACAGAAAAAAATGAAAGGTGTTTGGTTTTTGGTGACGTAGAAATAGCTTTGCCATCAATTCTGACCGTTCAGTTGGACACAAATCACAACCATTTAGAGATCACAAATAAACTACTAATTAGATATTAAGGGAACCATTAACTGGCTAACACAAAAGTTTAAAGGAAAATCTGCATGATTCTGGTGAAACCGAAAGCTTAAGCATAACATATAATAATATTTTGCTAGATTTTTTTAGATAGTTTTAAAGGTAAAATTCAGTGCATAACCTTTATTAAAAGGTGATGGAGTCAAATTGTTGTGGTTTGTAACACTTGGAATCAGAATTAGAATCGCACTGTAATGATAATTATTTTTTTGACTAGGACTTTGTTCTATAAATGTGACTTATTTCATGAAGTTAGGTTTTCCATAAAGTTAGGTTTTCCCAGCCTAATTTTAGTGTGACTGAAAAGTTCTTCACATGGGACAAATTTAGGGGCATGAATGTCGTGCACCTCCCTAAGATTGCATATGTGTCGCAAAATTTATGGCTTTTTCGAAAGTTTCAAAGAGAAAAACTTAAAATTGGAATATTCTGGATGATTGATCTCTCGGTGGGAAACCTATTTGATGGATTTTAAGTTGAAAAAGGAACTAATCACTTAAATATTGAAATGATTTGGCAAAACACATTCGTTATAAATTATAAAATATTTGTGTTTCTACTCTATATTTCGATTATGTTATGTTATTTTATTGAGAAGTTTACTATTTATATTAATTTTAATTTTATATTATTAATAAGTATGTGTAGGTAAATGATTTATTTATGGATAACAATTGAAATAAATAGATTTACCGTAACAGTCTAAAAATTCTATAACTTTTGTCTGTTACCAAGTATTAACATTCATTTAAGGTTTAAGGTAGTACAAAAAGTGTTCAGATACATCAGAGTTATGTATAACTATTCTCATAACAAAAGAAAAACTATCTCAAGGTCATAGAGTCTTTAACTACAACAAAAACATATATATAAGACAAAAGGAGATCGATTTAAGAGTATATCATCTTTAAGGTGCTCCTAAACCTGTATATGCATCTGCTCATGTACATAGTACAATCATCGCAGTTCACAAAACAACAAGAAAAGTAAGGGTAAGCTAGCGAAATAATGTTTTTAGCTTATAAGAGTAAAAAGAATTGAAGTGATTAGATTTACAAATGCAAATATGACTTCTTAAGTCGAATAAAACTAAGTTTAACATTCAATCACAAACTTTCATACTTTATTCCAAATTCATTAACCTAATAATGATCCACCTGCAATCACAATACCTTGATTTCCTTTCAATCCCCAGTACTCTGATTTCATTTCAATCAAAATGATTGCAAATGCATTCATCATTCAGTCATAACAATAATCATATTCAACCATTCTGAAGCTTATAGGTGCATATGTAATCATGGTACCTTGATTTCCTTTCAACCCCTAGTACACTAGTTTCTTTTCAACCAAAATGATTACATACAAGTCTATACCTCAGTCATCACACATAACACATTCAATTTCATCATACTGAAGCATATAGAGACATATGTAACCATGGTACCTTGGTTTCCTTTCAACCCCCAGTACACTGGTTTCATTTCAACCATGATGATTACATATAACTCTATAACTCAGACATTACACATAACACATCAATTCCATCATACAACAACTAAAATGTTCTCACATATTTCTTTCTAACATCATTACTTAAAACAGTTCAATTAATTATACCAAATCACAATAAATAACCAAATTCAATCAGTGCTCAAGGACTAGTCAGACCTGCAAGAAAGACTTGAGCACTGATAATCATATATCTGAGTCTTTTATTCTAGGGTTCTATTTGAAAGTAAATAACTAAAATAAGTTACTAGCTTCCCTTACCTGGTGACAATTTCCCAAAACAATTCCTC
>Ga0209489_101899_pt1 | contig 42912 bp, 21 predicted proteins | sample SiratrowhiteBW_FD_187527 | JGI IMG/M metagenome (GOLD analysis project Ga0209489, IMG submission 187527) | Root nodule microbial communities of legume samples collected from California, USA - Siratro white BW (SPAdes) (version 2) | ecosystem: Host-associated > Plants > Roots > Nodule | place... | reverse complement strand
TATATATATATATATATAATCCTTTGACAAAACAAAACAAAGTAAAAAACTAGAAGACCACCACATACAACTAAATCTAAAATACTACAAGGTAAGGATACAAGATAGACCACGTCCAAAATTAAATCCAAGAACAATTATCACTTCTTCTATACATAGACTTCACCTCCAAAACGCAAAACATATTATGCAAAACAATATTATAGCCTTTATAGCATATACAACAGGCGCTCATGTGACATCATAGATATAAGAACACCGTCCTCTGGACTAAAACTCTTGGTTTCCTAGCTTGTCTCTATATTTGTCTATTGTCCCGATAGAAACCCTTCTATTTAAAGATATACCATTGTGAGTTCAGCGGCACCATAAATATAACAGCAGCACGAGTAATGCGTAGTTGCTACTACGGCTAGCATTCTTTCACGGGTACATCTGTCAATTTGTCCCAACTCACATGGATCGGAGCCAAAAAGGTCCACAGAACCAAAAAGCCACACAAAAAAAAATAAAAATTATAAATTGACAATGTCACTACAAGCCCCACAGACCAATGGCAACCTATAAGTCAATTTTTAAAGTAAATAACTTATTTAAAAATGAAAATAAAAAACATACTTAAAAAAATCTTTATATACATGAAAAATATTTATTCAATCGAAATTCAAACTTAATATAAGTAAAGATGGGTTAAACATAAGTCAGGTTAAGTCAGGCTAACATCTTCTCAAGTTAGTCAATATGGAGGTCAGGTCGAATCCATATCAAATTGAGGTGAATCAAAATCATGTCAAGTCAAGTTCATTTTGACCTAAGTTAAGGCGAGCAAGGATTAGACAACATAGATTAGACTAAGTCCAAGTCAAACCGAGTCCAATTGGGCAAACCAGGTTAGATTGAGATGGTTTATGGTCAGGGAAACTTGGGTTAGACCCATGTTAGCCAAGTTAGGTCGTGCATAAGTTAGGTTGAGTCGGGCAAAGACCAAATTTATCTGAGTTGGTCCTAGGTTAAGATGGATAAGGTTGGGTCAAGCCAAGTCAAGTAGGTCGATCAAGTTGGGCCCAGGTTAGGCTAGGTTTAAGTTATGCCATGGTTAATATAAGCCTATGTTAGGTCAAGTCTGGTCAAGTCAATGTCAGACTAAGTTTGGATGCACCTCGGGTCAAGTCGAGTAGTGTGCACCTCAGATTAGGGTTGGCATTGGGCCAAGTCAAGTCAGGCCCATGTTGGGCTGAGTCAAGTTGGGTCCACTTTGGCCACACGTCACCTTGAGTTGAATCAAGTGCATCCCTCCTCGAACAAGTGGGTCCCAACTTGGTTGAGTCAAGTTGAATACACATCGAGACAAGTTGAGTCAGACCTGCCTCAATTGAGTCCAATTGGGTCCACATTAGGCCAAGTTGAGTTGAGTCCATCTCGGGTTGAGTTGAGTCGGGTCCACTTTCAATCGAGTCGTGTCTAGCCCATATAAGGTCAAGTCAGTGCTACCTTAGGTTGAGTTGAATAAGGCTCGCCTAAGGCTGAATCGAGTTGAGTCCACCTCAGATAGAGCCGAGTAGGGTCCATTTTATGTCGAGTTGAGTCGGGCTCAAGTCTAGTTAGGCTCTAATCGAGCCAAGTTGAGTCAAGTCTACGTCAAGCTAAGACGTGTTGGGTCAATATCTAGTTAAGTAAAGCCAATCCCTCATTAGATATAGTAGAGTCAAGCCACATCAAGTTGGGTGAGTCGAGCAACATTAGACTAAGTTGAATTGGATCTACTTCGAGCTGAGTCTAGTTGGGTCATGTAGGGCCAAGTTTGGATCTAGTCATGTTAATTTAGAATGAGATATGGGCGACCAAGGTTAGATCCATGTTAAACAATGTCACATCGAGCTGAACTTGAATTGAGTTGAATTAACCTAGTTAGACAAGTTAGGTTGGACCTTAACCTTTAAATTATGTTACAAATAGTAAAAATTAATTAAAGATCAATATATATTAATATCAAATATTGAGGAATCAATTTGCAATTTAAAATATTTTAAGGATTCATGTCATTTTAAAAAGTTTGTAAAAGTTAATTAGAATCTTGGGTCAAACTTACTTTGACCCTGATCCTAACTCATTTTATGTAAGAGCTTTGAGGATTAGGACTTTTTTAACCCACTTATTTGATAGGCCAATAAAAAGGACCTTATTATAGGAATGGGTTGAGATTGACCCATTTTTTACTCACGAGTGCGCCCCTAACTATAACGAGGGATTTAGAATTCTTAAGCAATTATTGGCTCATGCTAAGCAATCTAAGGCATCTCACATGAAACAAGTAAACTGGGTTACATCTAGATTTAATTTTGTTAAGTGTAACAGTGAGATGCTGCACCTTATGGTTCTCCGAGATTAGCAGCTTGTGGAGGCTTTGTAGAAATCATAACGGGGGCTTACTTGGCTGCTATATTCTCTCTACGGGTGCCTCTATCATAACCTAGAAGCTTAGCCCATTGCTGTCATGTCTGCCACTGAACATGCTGATCAGGTTGGGATGGATTGAACTCTAGACAGCATACGACTTTATATGGGTTCTAAAACTCTTTCCGTCTACAAGACTATGCTGTGGAGAAAGAGATAAAAGACTAAAACTTTGTTTACCTAATGAAAAAAACCACACTCCAGTCCACCTCAATTCCCACTCCCAAACACCCTATTTTTAATTGTTATGTATTTTAAAATAAAACTTATATCTATGCATATCGATATCAAAGTTTCATACATACGAAACTACATATATATAATTTCTTTCACACAAAGGTGAATAATTTTAAGAATATAAAAGGATCTTATTTTTGGAATTACTTTCACCACAATTTCCTCACCTAAATTCATTTATCTGAACATATAGTTATTATATATCTAAAAGAAATGATACTACTATAGGTGCCTCAATCACTGTAAAGACTTTCTAATTAAGTGATAAAAAGCTATAAGTAATTAACCTCTGTTCGAAGATGAAGTTACCAAAGCCTTACAGAAATAAATAATGTAGAAACTGGAACATTCCTAGCCATCAAAATCCACACCACTCCCATAAACTTTATCAAATTGAACAGATTCAGTGGAGGACGGCATAGACTGCATAGTATCATGCGTCAAACAATTGAAATCAAGTTCATAGTCACATAACAGATGGTAATCTGATGAGGGTAGTTGGTTGTGTATACCACAGTCATCCGGAATCACTTCTATAGGCTCCTGTTTTGTGGATGAGAAAAATGCTGGTGAAAATTGGTGTTCTTCTTTGGTTGGGAAGGTGGTACTGAAGCTAAGGAACTTAGAAGAGTCAGAAGAAGAAGCTGGTTCCAAAATTATTTCTGGACTCAAAGAGATTTTGCAATTGTGATGACCATAATAAGTTGTTCGGTACAATGGAGGGTCCTCTTGAATCCTTTGAACCTGTTTGGTTGCTGGACAACCCTGATCATACTTGTGAGTGCATCTATAGTAACTCCTACACATATTGATTACTAGAATTGAATTATATTGGATAAGAATAAGATCATAAGAAAAAGCCCTACATAGAGAGAAAGGGTCTTTTGTTGCTTGAAATTGAAGAATTATAGATACCTGAGGTATTTTGCATTCATGGTCATTTTCTGTCCATACTTTCTCCATAAATAGCCATCTTCCATCAGATGTGAGCTGTTCTTCTCCCATGTTGGTGCACTTGATCTCACAAGGGGGAAAATTCCAATGATTAAAGACATTATTTAACTATTTGCTCAACTGATCCTGTAATCTAATGTATAACTAGATCTATTTAAGCAATCAATTGCAAGGTATATAACAATTAATCAAAAAGGTTGTCCAATCACGCTCATTCTATCTGTTAACACTGCAACGAAGCAAACCACGATTATGACTAAAAGGTTTAGTCTCGTCCAATTTTACGGGGAAAATATCTTCTTTGTGCTATATATACAACTATAATGTTAAAACTATGCATAGTCAAGGAAATATGTTCAGCACCATATACTATCAGTATAGCATATCCTTTGATAGAAGTGAAGAACTAACATTTCAAAGTACTGACATTTAAAGGACTATATAAATCAGAATTGAATCTCTTAATTACTACTTAAGGAACAACGTTATCTTCTGAAGAAATATTAACTTTAAACAAGTCAAGGAAATATTTTGAACAAAATATACAGTTAATATTAACAAAACTGTTTGAAAGCAAAAGCTTTGGAATTTAATTTCAAAACTGAAACCACATATATAGATAGAGTTGGCCGAAACAACTGGAATATTTTAAAGATAAAAATAACTTTGTGATATTGAAGCTAACAAAATTTAATATAACCTGTAAATTAAATTACGTAGAAAAAGCTACTAAGAAAGTTTAGATCTAAAGAGACTGTGCAATGAATTTGATATCTCTTTCTCGAAAAAGAAAGAAAGAAAATCCGACTGTGATTAGGAAAAAGCGTATATTTATCTTTCTAAACATAAAATGATATGGGAAGTTTAAAACATACATAATTTAAGGATCCAGTTAAGAAAATTAACAATAATCATCGCACATAGTTTGCTAACAAGGCATAACTTATATATCTTACTTTCTCTTGTGGCACACTCTGCGTCTTTTAGCGTTGATGGAACCCTTGCAAACCCCATCCATATCCTCAAGATTAGGGCATTTGAGGGACGAAGAGACATCATTGATAGTGTTAGGCAAAACAACCCCATCGGAAACATCAGTATGAGTGTTCAACAGCAAAAGGGTATTTGAGAACGATCTAAGTACCTTGCGAACAAGATCTTCAGCAAATGGTAACACTAACCCTTCTACTTCTGCGTCTCTATGACGAGTGTTGGATTTATGAACAAGTACTTGGAGTAACTGGTTGGCTGTGTCACGCCCTTTGTTGAGCTCTTCTTCCATTGCTTTTCTTCCATTTGACTCCATTTTTGATATGGAATGGTGAACAGATTGGAGAGACACACACACTGTCTTTTATTCAAAACAGCAATGCCCCCACTAGCAATTTTAAAATTGTTTGCCCTTCAGAGTCGAGACAAAAAATCCCTGGCAGGATGAGCTCTTACTCTGACATCACAAGGGGCAACCTTGACCTTTCGGTTTTTGGTATTCTGGAGCTGTGGGAGGGAATCATTGGATTCTATCCAGAAGTACATTAGGTAAGGTGCCATGGTAGTTGGAAGGAACAGATTATAACTTATATTTTTTTCTGTATTTAAATTCATTTCTTTTAATGGATTAACACGAGCTTATAATCATGTTCCTGGTTCTAAGCCTAATATTATATATAGGGACAAATTCTCGTGTCCTTTAATGTTTAGATTAGTGCACTAATTCATTGACTTGTATGTCCATTTGTAGGGTTAGAGTATTATTTATTGAATCGGAAAAACAATAAAACCTCAGAAACAAACCTATAAGGAAAAGGTATATGTAAATGTCCCCTCTTGCTCTAAAATTAAGCTCCAGGCATCATTGTGAATGGAAAACCCACCAATCGAAGAGATTGATAATGTTGCAACTCACATTTATTTTAATTTGTTTTTAATTTATAGCATTTACTTTTAACTTTTCTCCCCAATATAAATTATATTCACTAAATTTACTAATTCAAAATGAGAAAGACTAAGTCATTTGTCATTACTTATAGGCTTGTCTCAGAGGTTTTATTGTCTCCCCGAATTCAATTTTTCTGATTGTTATCGTCTAGGTTTAGCTCTTATTTCTTTCTTTCAAAAATTATTATATTTTAGTGCCATCGATGCGACAGTCGATGGGCTGAAATATTCTAGGTGCCTTATACCTAAAGCTCACATTCGTGGGAAGCCTCAGTAGTTTAGGTATGTAACACCCTACTTGACTACGCGCTTCCAAATTTAGAAATATTAAGTAAAGTATTCTCACTCTATTCAATATTATAAAACATCGACTATTAAAAAATTATATTTGTTGGTGTAATTGCTTTTCTTGTGTTTTCCTTGTGTTTACTGTAAGCTGGTAATCTAGTATTTGGACCTTTTATATATAGTCTAAATACAACATACCTGGTTCTTCTGGCTCTTTTTGCTGTATAAGAGTTTGACACCCTTTTGTGCCAGTTATTTATTGTGTCTTCATTGCTCAGAAAAAAAGAAAAAAATTGCCTATATCTAGCTGTTTTTATTCATGTTTATTGCTGTGCTAATAGATAATGCACAGTAACTTATATTTCTTAATTACGGTAAACATAGAGGATTATACAAAGTCCAGTAAATCAAACATGCATATAAAGCACTTTGTTTCTAGTCATACTGCATGCAGTCAACATTTACGCTATGCATGTTCTAGCCAGCAAAAGTCATTCTGATATCTGTTAATAGTTTTGATTTTTGTATTAAGTCCAGCACGATTCAACAAGGTCATCATGTCTTCGCTTGATGGTATTTTGTATCCATCTGAAAGATCGATAATGGAGGTGTATCTTTCTCCTTTATACATATTTGTATAAATATTATTAACCAGCACAAGTATGCCAACAAGTTGATGGCCCAGGTTTCCAACAACACCAGTTTACTTAACCAACATGAAGCTTGGCAGAAGAATCTCATCCAGAAGCTTGGCAGCAGCCGCTTACATAATATTTGCCATCTTATGTGCCATTGTTTTCTGACCTGTAAATGTAACCTTTGTAATGGGGTGTATGGATTCTTCTCTAGGAAAGTGTTTTTATTTTTTGGGGGCTAATAGTTTCCTTACATACTTTGTAACCTGTTTTTTTTTTTTTTTTTTTTTTTTTTTTTTTTTTTAATGACTTTTTTTTTTTTTTTTTTTTTTTTTTTTTTTTTTTTTTTTTTAAGGATTGAAGCACCTTAGAGTGCTTCATATTAATTTCATTTTTTTACTTATATAGAAATAATAAATATATAATATGTTTACCAATTTCTAAGTCAAAAATAGGGTTTTGAACGGTCAATCTGAATTACTTGGTTTTCAATTTTTTTATTAAACAATATATATAATAGGAGCCACTAGCCCAACCCTTGTATGCAAACTACAATTCAGGAACTGTGGGTAATAATTATAATTATGAGCTCCCCATTACCTAAAACAATTCCCCCACCTTCTACATCATACAACACATATACCAGCTTCAATTCATTTTGGTATAGATGATGAGATTCAATTGTATACATTCTAATTTGCCACCCACACATAGGCTAAACTCATTACTAACAGTGAATAGAGTACTGATTTTTGCTGCACTGAAAATAAGATAGAAAACATAAAACTTGAAACTAACATTCCCAGGTACCTCATTCCTAGGTTTTCAATTAGTTATTGAACTAAAATGCTTGTAGATATTTAATGCTTTCTTGAATCATTATATTGCATGATCATTAGGTGTTGGTAGGTAATACAGGTTAGCAATTGTGTAGTCACACAAATCATAAATGAATTGTCTAAAATTAACGTAGTAAGCTAAAGCTACATGTTTTTCTTTTAAAATTTATCCTATGAGAGCGTGGAGCTCCCAAAGGAAGAGGAAAAATCATAGAAAAAGGGTAAAAGAAATGGTTACATTATGGGAGGACTAAAACTAAAGCTCGTGTGGGAAAGTTGAACAAAGAAAACTAGTTAAATCTAATTTCAGATAACCCCAATCGGTTCCTAAACAAATCGTCTAGCAATTGGGAAAATAGTACTACCACTAGGAATCAGTTTCTGTATGTAATCCAAGATTAGCTAACCTGTCCACAGATTTGTTGCATTCTCTGTGAATGTGTGTTATTGTTAGTTGCATTTTTTGTGTCTTTGTCAAACAAGTTTTCCATCTATTTTCGATTTCCTAAGGGACCATTTCAGGTTTAGTCAAGGCTAGTGTTAACAGTAGCTAATCACACTCTCATCAAAGTTTGATCCATCCTTTGTCATCAACAATCTCAATTACTAGGATGGCCCTCATAACTCTGCTTTCAAATATTTCCCTTTTATAATTTCAAATATTAACAATTGTAAAATATGGTCTTTGGACTTTGGACATACTTCACAGTGATTGCACCTGCTTATGAACAAGTATATATACTTGTCTTATACTTGTCTAGGTCCTGGCTCGTAAAAAAATAGTTAGAAACTGATTGAACCTAGCTGATAGACACAATTAGATCCGAAAGGGTCAATTAATTATATGTTGGATCAGCTCATTAATGCAACAGAGGAAAAAGTATCTTTTTTATATCACCATAAAAATATGAAGAGATTTAATGAGTTTCCTGAGAGATGTTCCTGTTATAGACCTAACAACACATCTAGAAATAGGCTGAATAGGGCCTTGGTATTGGATGAATGGATGACAGGTTGACGAGGTACTAAGCAGTATAATCTAAGTAGACAACTATCAGAACATTGTGTCTTGGTTATTAAGATTGCGATAGTTGATTGGGACCTAAACCTTGTATAACTTTTGTATGTGTGGCAACAAGGGGATGAATTTAAGGATGTAGTGAAACAGCTTTGGGGTATACCCTTAGTGGTAAAACCAATTTGAAAAAATTGAATGAAAAGCTTAAAAAGTTAAAGTGAGGTTTAAAACAGTGGAGTAAGGAGACATTTGACAACACAAAGATTAAAAATAGTAGATAACCCATGAGATTGAGGCCATTGATCAAATTGATGACGAAGGAAACTTAGATGAGAGTATGATATCGAGGCGTATGTTCTTACTTGGTGAACTTAGAACCATTATGGAAAAAAGATGTCAATGTTAAATCAAAAGTCGCGAGTAGTATGATTGGAGAAGGAGGATACAAATTCAAATTTCTATTCACACTAGATTGAAATGGAGAAGGGTAAGTAACGAACTCAAAGGATTAGAAATTGGAGGAGTATGGTGTGAGGAATCACAAAGTGACAAAGTGTCAAATTGGATGATAAAAAATATTTTGAGTACAGATTCCTAACATAACCCAAGGTAGGACTTAATTTGGATGGTGTGCACTTTATAACTATATCAGAAGCTGATAACCATGGGTTATGTAGTGAGTTTTCAAAGAAGGAAATACTACAAGCAGTTAACCAGTGTAGGAGTGCCAAAAGCTCATGTCCTTATGGATATAATTTTTATTTTATTAAAAATAATTAATTGGAATGTATTGAAAGATGAGATCATTTGTGTAATAAAAGTGTTCCATGATTCAGGTTATATTCTTAGAAGGTGCAATGCTTCCGTCATCACCTTAGTGCCTAAGAAGCAAAATCCATTAACTCTAAATGAATTTTGACCTATATTCCTAGTTGGATGTATGTATAAAACGATATCTAAGACCCTGGCTAATAGACTCAAGGGTGTCTTGACAAAAGTAATTGATATTAGTCTGTCTGCATGTCTGCATTTCTTAGTGGGCGAAGATTGACCGATTAATATTAGTCCGTCTGCATGTCTAGGATGTTTGTATGGTTTAATAGGTTTAGACTATGGATGCAGGCAGAGCACGGATTGAGATGTAACGGAGAAGATTGTGTTTGCTAGCATTTTCAGCCTTAATTGAATACACAAGATCTTACCTTCATTAGCAAAAGTTTGAACTCCTGGACCAAAGAAGAAGCTACACAACAGTAGTAAAATTTCTTGGTTGCAAGTGTTATAGATGATTAAGGAATGGAACATCAACTACAACTTGGAAGAGAATAGAGCACTGGATGTCAACACTGGGAGATGCATACTTCTTCATATATTGAAAATATTTTGGCTGGATACATGACTATTTTCATGTTGGAAGTTTTTTTGTTGTAGTTGTATACTCACTCAACTTGTATACAGGTTGAAACATCTCTTAAATATTTTATGTTATTTAATTTATTGTTCGCTGTCAAAAAAAAATATAAGAATATAAAATATATGAGGATACCTCAATTCATTATAAAATATATAAGGCTACCTCAATCTATTTAGAAGTGTTTTCCTACTTATTTGCAAAATATAAGTACAAAAGAGTAAACATTACAAGAAAATTAACATTTAGCATCAATAAAAAGTTGATACTACCAACTATAATCCAATAATAATAAGTAAATAATGTCAGATTTATGTTGCACATATAATGAAGTCTATAATTATAAACATTAACTTAGTAATGTCAATTTTTAAAGGTTGATTCTATCTAGCATTAGCTAAACCAACTATTTCATCACTAATTTTTAAATTGATTTTTTATTATAATAGTTTAATATTAGCCAAATCGACGAAAGGTTTTATTAAAATTAATTTAATTTAGTGTCATCAACACTAAAGAAAATAAGTATAAGGAATTTATATAAAAAAATGAAAGAAAAAATTATAAATAAAGAGATTTATCATATTTGAATATGGATCTTTGGATTAAAAGTAATATACAATTTTTGTTTGTTATATAAAGACGCACAAATTCTTAAGATATAAATTAAGGTTGATTTAATCAACTCTAACTTAAATTAATAAATAATCTTAGTGTTTATCTAGTTAATACTAACCTAAATAAATATAAATATTAAAAAAATAATATTAGTATTAACTAGATTGATTATAATCTTATTTATTTTTAATATTTATTTTAGTTATAGTAATAATTAAGTCCACATTAATATAATACTAACATAAATATTTGTACTTATTAAAAAATTAAAAATATTTAATAAATACTTAAAGTTGACTAAGCCAACTTTATTAATGTTCAATATTAGATGAACTTTATTAGTATGATGACCTAAACCGATGTTAATTCAACATTAAATTAAATATTTTTGTTTATTAGTGTCAACTTAACCTATCAACGTATATGTTTTATATTATAGAAAATTAAATTTAAAAATAATTTTGTATTTTTTAATTTTTTGTAAAATAATTAACCTTCTATATAGTTTTAGAGTTAATTAATAACTGTAATAACATAGTATTTTGATTGATGCTGTAATTTAAAAAATAAGTAAATATTTTCTTATAGTAAATATTGATGTTTGCTAATAAGAGAGATTCGGCTATTCGGTAATGCTAGCCAACAAATAAAATTATTTAAACATGAACGAAGTGATTAAACGTTCCAAGAATTCCAATTGTTCTTTTATCATAATATTTTATCAGTTAAAAACAAACTTAAAGCTGCGCTTTCTTCTAAATTACCTAATATAACCATTAAGATGAGCAAGAGTAGCAGAACTTTTCTAAATTAGCCTAATGTAACCATGAAGATAAACTAAGTCATTGTAAATCAGCTAATTAAAGTCCAAATAACTTGTAGACAATTATTAAGTAGAAAAACATGGTAAAGATCTATAGTTAATTAGCTACATAAATAGGTCTTAGTGTTTTAAAAATACACAACCCATCATCTCTAAAACAATTGCTGCATTCAAAATCACAAGGACATTGTTAATATTATTTTTAGTACTGTTTTTATTTTTATTCCTTTACTATTGTCCTAAAAGGAACTAGTTAAAACTTTTTTAAGAAAATAAAAGAAAAGTAGAGAAGACAAATTGATAAACATTATGAGAAAATTGAATTATCTTGAAAAGTAGTGTCACGTAAAATAAACTAAACTTATGAACTTTCATTTATAATTTAAAATAGAACCAATATATTGTCTTACATACCACAATAACTGTTACTGCACATATTGAAAACAACAATAAATATTCTATTTTTTCAAATATTGTTATTGAAATAGTGTTACTCTTTCTATATATTTATTTGTATGTTAATTTGAATAAGAAAGAGGAAACAATCAATTTTAAAACATATTATGAAAAAAAAAAAATTCTTTTGGAATATATACAGCAGGAGTTATAATAATATGTAGATGAGTTTTGGCAGGTACAGCCACTGTACTATCCACTCCTAATAAACATGATTTACTAAACTATATATCAGTTTTTTGGGTATAACTGTCAAAAGGGAAAGACTCTTCATTAGAACTGCTATAATCTGAATACTCATAGTTCTATAATATTGATGTCCAATAGCTTTGATAGTAATGGCTATATTTACTACTAAACCTCATCAATTAATATAACATCAACTAAATTAAAACTTTTTTATATTTTTTTTTACAATAAAAAATATATTAAAACTTTTTTATATAGCCAATCATTTTGGAATGGAGGGAGAAGAAAGAATGGCTCAAATTATAGATCAATAGTTTAGGTTTGTTGATTTTGTTTATTATCTTCCTAGGTCAAACCCCCTTCATCTATATGTTATAAAAAGAAACAGACTATCAATTAATTAATATGACGGTTCTTATAATTGCGGTCTGACCGAATTGCAACTTCAATATTGTTGTTGTATTTCGACTTTTTCACAAGAAAAAGTCAGATTCTAATTTCAATCTTCCATTCTAACTTCTAAATCTGCATTTGAATTATAGTTAAAAGGTTCAGCTAAGTTAAATACAAATTGGTTTATATTTAGCTGCTTTTGCAATAAAAGTACTCTTATCAAAATGAAAACATGTTTGAAAATTAAAGAAAGAGGGATTGTTTGCATAACGGAAAAACAACACACACCCTTTTCATTCAACTCCCTTTAGTACAAAATTCATGAACAGAAAAAACACAGATATAAAAGAAATAATTGGGAGATATTACAGGAGGATCTATAACTATTCATTATATTAATATCTTTTGGATGAAAACTTTAAAACATTTGACCTAAAAATATGTTCTATTATTTTTTGGTTTCCTAGTTTTAACTAAAAGATAATTGGCCTATTTGTTTAATATTTTAGAGAAATTGTGTTCTTAATAAAATAATTAATTATTATAATTTTTTACATATTAAAGAAGATTATTGAAAAACGAACAGAAGTAGAAAAAATAAACAGTGCTATTTCTTACGAAAACAAATTTTGTAAAATCACTTAAAAGAACTTTTTTTACCAAAAGAAACTATGTATTATGTTTTGTTTAAAAATCATTTTTTAACGTAAGCACATACATATTTAATAACTTAAGCTATAAATATACTAGTAATATCCGATGAATTAAACTTTAAATATTGAGTGAATCAATCACAAGTAGTGAAGCAGTCATTTGTAAAGAGTTAATGAAATGATATCTGTTTAGGTTAATCAGAAACACTTAATCCTGATAAGACTTAAATAAATGATAATGACAGAAATAAAAATTCGCCGTATAAGACAATAATATTGTGATTATCGCCAATAAAATTTGATGTGATTAAACAACATAGATGATTGATTCTGTTTCATTTGTGTATAGCGACGTGTACCTTCGGTTCAAACCACAGGGTAATATTTTTTTTTTTCTTTTCTAAATCAGAATTAAAAGCAATGCTACTGTTATTACGATAATGGAAAGAAAAAACTCAAATCATATTACCTCCATGTCTTGAATTTTGAAGCACTGGCAAGTTCCACAGATCTGATGAATTTGTTCGTCTCTTGTTCATAGCTGAGACCGTCGTTGAAAAGAGAAAGCGGTCATAAAAAGCAAAAGGGTATTTGTGAAAGATCTGAGAATTGATGAAGCACAACATCTTCTGCAAACAAAGTTGAAGGAGTTAGTTCTGAAACTTGCGTCTTCTGATAAGTGCTTCTGTGCCTTTCTGCAATCACAACATTACCAACCATCCATAAACCAGAATTTGTTTACTATTTTTTTCTCTCTAATAGTATTTTGTTTTTATTTCCTTTTTTGGAGTGAACAAGGTGCAGCCCACGACCTGCAATAAACAAATAGCAATTAGCACATGATAAACTTTTTTTAATTCGGAATCTCGAGACAAGTTCATTGACAAATGCAAGTGCTAAGACCAACTTTCCCACACTCCAAGACGTTGTGTGCACAAGGTCACAAACACAACCAATGAAGGTCCACCACTTATATGCACCGTGACGTCATAACTATTGCGTAAGGGTTTCTAACTCTGTCGTCACACAATTAATTACTTAATTAAATAGTATGATATTGTGGACTCGGTCACTAGGGCTAACTAGGATTATGAAATTGTACTTAAATTGGATTGAAAGTGATAAAGGATTGAAAGTCCACAAAAGGGAAGAATATTTATGGAAAACTAAAATTTTTCTTTGTTAAAGTTTTTTTAGCTAATATATGAAGAAAGTTGGCTTCTTTCTTATATAATAATTACTTTAATAAATTATAATTAAGTAAAATATAAAAAACATTTATTTTTATTTTAAGATAATAAATAATTTAAAAATATACATAGTAATTAAATTTATAATAAATAAATTCAATAAAATTATAAAATAATAATAATTAAAATAAGATAATTATAAATTATTAATAATATTAATATTCAAAAATAATAATAATAATTATAATGATAAAAATAATAAAATGATAATAATAATAATAATAATAATAATAATAAAATTATAATTACAATAATAATCAAAATAATTTTATAAAATAAAAATGCTATTAATAATAATAACTTAATTTTTTATTTTAATTTTAATTTTAAAATAGTTTATACTTTTTATAATTTCACCAACTAAAATAATAATTTATCAATCACACTTAGAAAAATTAATTATATTTAATTTTAAATTAATTTTAATTATAATTTCATTCGTTAAAAAATTATTTTATCAACTACATCTATCACATTACTCACAAATTTTTATAAACTTTCTCTTCTTTTCTTACTATTCATCCCTTCATCCAAACAACCAAACTTTCCACGCACTTTCCTTTCAAATATACTCCCTCAAATCCACTCCCTCAATCAAACAAAACATTAGTGTGGAATAGGGTTATACTTTTAAAAGAAGGTAACAAATTTTTAGAATAACTACATTTTCTTTATGGAACATGATTGAAGTTGTATCCGGTTAAATAATTACAGTTAAATGCAGTACTAAGAAGTGACTCCTACTTCGTCTCCCAATGACCTAGTTCCTGTCAAAGGATTAAACACACAAAGAGAAAAATGGGGGCGAGTTGTTGTGAAATAACTAGATTTAATAAAATAAAATATCGAATTAGATTTTCTTAATAGAAATTTAAATTAACCTCAAAGCTTCTTTGCAATCTGAATCAAAAGGATAACCTTATAAATTAGTCTTCCATTAAATTCGAATAAAGCAAACAAAGATTAAACGCAAAACGAAATTAGAAAGGAACGAAATTGAATTGAAACAAAAACAAAATGTAATTGCAGATGAAAGAAAATAAATACAGAACCATTTTTTCCACAGAGAGAATGAATTGAATCCCAAAAGTCGAGTGTGTCCAACTCCTTTGGCTTCACATCCTTTAATAGACTGCTAGACCTAAGTCAGTCGTGAATACTAAACCTAATGGGCCCAAATCTTTCAATTTTGGTCCAATAAATAAAAACTAAAAATAAAAACTGAAAATGAAAACTGATAATGTGGCAGCTCCTGTTCAATTCCATAATTAATATCCAAGCCCAATAAAATTCCAAAGCTGCCCTGAAAATAATAATAAAATTAGCTCAGAAAATTCGAATTAAATAAAATTACAAATTTCTGGTAAATGAAGCCCAAATAGTAAAATAGGGAAAATAATAAGCAGTTAAACACAAATCACTAATAAAAATAGGTACATAAAGACAAGTAAATAGGAAAAAATAATGACTCATCAAAACAGAGTTAGTGTTAGAAAATAGATATATGTTTAGACTCGTTTAACTTAACCATTATTATGAATGAATCTTTTTCTTATAAGAAAAAAGAACTTTACTTCTGATTAAACAAAGAATATATGTTAACACTTATATTTTGGAGTAGTATGTAAAACATAAAAAGCAGAAGTATAGATGGGATCAAGAAGTGTATCTATTTGTATTTATACGAGTATAATTAACTACATTTTCTTAACATATTTTTGTGAGCAAGAATGTCTAAAATATTTCAAAGATAGGGAGTGTTACTACATGGTTGGGCTGCTCGAGTAACCACTGGTCTTCTGTTAACGGGTCTACAGTCTTCACTATGTTTAGGCTTCTATCTGATTAGTCCTTAGTTATCCAAACAAATCCAGTCCTGGGAGGGATCCCTATAAGTACTTCAATGATCAAGTCAGTGCTTAGTTCGAGTAACTCAGAGAATGTGGAATCAAAATTTCATCACCTTTGGCTTGAAGGGGTACCTCTATATTTACATGGTATGTTTGGGCCTTTGGGTCATAGGCCATTTTACCTCTGTAAATGACATGTGTCCAGTAGTGAGAGGTTTCACTAGTTGTTGAGAATTCTGTCCGAGAACCATGTTTAGGTGAGATACTGGTGTGATAGTCGGTTGTCTACCATGGTTGACGGTCGTTCGTATGTCTGTAGTATATAGGCCCCCCAGTTCTCAAGGAGTGAAAGACGACCGAAGAAGACTCACGATCGCTAACCGGACAGGTAGTTGCATTCCAAATACTAGGATGTATTGCATTTAGTGCCAACTTTGCTCGATTTTTTCATCCCTCGAACTACATGCCCTGACACGCGAGGCGTCACCTATTCTGGGTCATTATTGCCACTTTGATCAAACGACTCAGATGAGAAGGTGATACAAATCCTCCTCCCTATCAATAGCGAAGGTATTTCAGCACCCATTCACTACCACCATTCTACTATTGTTATCGATCTATCTTGTTCGCAATCCAAGCATCCATGCAACCTTCATCCTTTTTAAGGTAAATACATGGCTTTCTTCTCACTTAATACTATTTCTTATAAGGCACGGTAGCTTCGGAGGGCGAGAGGTCAGCCCCATTGGCGGGTCTTCAAGCGGTAGTGAGTCGACTAGTTCTAGTTTTGAGTCAGTTGAGTGTGGTCGAGCCATTGTCGATTGTCACGAATGTTGTTGAAGAGGCTGGCAAGGCGGAGCTCCCGAGCAATGACTGGGTCATCTCTGATACTCATACTACGCTGTCTAGATTTAAGACTTCTTCCTCCTTAAAATGTCTTGTCGATGTTGTAGATATTTTAGACCCTTCAATTGTTGATAATGTTTTGTCGCTTCGCCGTTGTTCCTCGACCAACTTAGTTTCCCACGATCGGAGCAATTTAAATAGTGACTTTTCTACTTGTATGCTTGTGTAACAAAGCATGCTCACGTTCGTCTTCCATTCAACAAGTTCCCCATGGGAGTGTTGCGCATCTTGAACGTGGCACCCTCCCAACTCCATCCAAATAGCTGGACATATCTTCGTGCCTTTCGAATGTTAATGTTATAGTAGTTGGTGGTTTGGTTACTCATGTTCATGTTAAACTTCTACATGTCTATGTTTGACATGGAAAATTTGAACTTAACCTATATATGTGGATTATGGAAACTTTAAGGCATTTGGTTGTTTATAACATACACAAAATTAGTTAGTTCCAATTTGGTTTCATGATAACATGTTGTCAAACTCGGTCCATTAGTAAAATCTAGAAGTAAATATACATTTTCTTTGTATTTATGGTTTAATATTCTTTGTTTCCTTCATATATAACTTCTTGAGAAACTATTTTTGTTTTTGTGGTACATATTTTCATTTCTAAATTAATATTTTTGTTTACCTTATCTTACACAAAGTTGAATAGAAATCCTCCTACCCCATCAGATGTGTTCTGTCATACACACTAATGGAAGAAGGACAAAACATGAGTGGATCAAAGATTAACACATGTGGATGTAAGTCAAACAAACGTGATATGTCAATTTGTCTAACACTAGTGTATTTTTTTTATTTTTTCTAGTGTATTACCAATTTTATTTTAATGTTCATAGGCAGAGTTTACTTGTGCATGGGAAGAAGTATCCCAATCAACATCTGCTACAAGAGTGTCTCCACCTAATGAATTACAACTTTGGTATAAAGTTGTTGGAATTAACAAAAGCAAGGTGTATGGACTTAGATCTGAGTCAACCAATGCAATAGGGAGACAATTCTACTAGGATTCTACATCTTCATTTGTGCAGGTCATGAAGGCGGAGATTGAACAATTAGAAAACAAGTTACTTGTAGTTGAAACTAAAAGAGATGAACTTCGTGAAAGAATGGTCAATAATGAGAGACAAATTCAGCAAAATAACAAAATGTTGTATCTCTTGATGGAAAAGATGGATTTTCAACCTCCTGAAATATGAATTGAACTTTATTTATCCTTAAATATGATCTTTTAGTATTATTATATTATGTGCATTGAATCTTAGTTATGTAACACCATTATAAACTTTTTTGGATGATTGAGTTGAAGGATATATCAAATTTGTTCTTTTTATTACTATTGTATTGTTTGCATTGAATCTTATTAAATCTTAATTATGCATCATCATTATTAACTTTTTTGAATGATTGACTAAAGAAAAAAAATATCTATATCAATTTTTTGTTATTATGATGAAATTGTACGAATATTACATTTATCAGGTTTATATTTTTCGAAAAAAAATGAGTGGCAGATTTAGTAACAATTAAAATCAGTCACAGATTCGATCATAGATTCGGTCACAGATTCAGTCACATATTCGGTTACGAATTTGGTCACAAATTCAGTGACAGATTCAATCATAGATTTGGTCACTGATTCAGTCACTATACATCAGTGACGAACAAAATAGTGAACGACGATGTTTGGTCATTAAATCACTCACTGATTTGGTCATTCAGTTACCGATTTTTGCTTACTATTTTTTTTTTCTTATAGTGCAAGGTTATATCAATCCTAATCTTTCCATGAGACTAAGATCCCTCAAGATATGAAGGAAAACTTGCAAGGGTTCACTTTACAATAGTAAAGGATTACAAAGTGTTTTACATAAAAGCCCAGGTACTAAACGCTCTAAGACAAAAGATACTAAATACTTTGTTTGACTTTGTTTTACTATCTCAAAATGTAATTCTTGTATTTTCTTCTATTTGCTTGTTGTTTCTTCATCTTCAACTTGTTTCTCATTGTATAGCTTTATAAAGAAGATTGTTGAAAGCTTGGAACATCAAGAGCTGATGTTGCAAAAATCACATCTCAATAGAACTTCATCTTTTTCGCTGTAGATGATCTATATGGAAACTTTTTATCTAAAATTAAGTCTACACTTCATGAATTAATCTATTAATAGAAACAATTCAAAAGAAATCGAGATAAATCTTAATAAAAGCATATCAATAAAAAAAATTATTTGAAAACTTTCTTTATCAGATATTGTTTTTGAATGTTAGGTTACGTAACATTTCCATACTTATGTATATTTTGAATGTTAATTAGCATAGATGAGATCTTTGTTTTCAAAAATATTTAATTATATTAAACATAATATATAAGAAATTATTCTTTAGACTATGTTTGAAAACTTTTAAGTCTCGTAAAACTTTTAAATGATGGAATCAAACTTTGACTCTAATATCGTCATACTTTTACTTTAATATTAAATCATTTAGGATTAAAACGAGGTCTAATAAAAGAATTGGAGAAAATAAAGATCTCTTGTTAATGAAAAACATAAAATAATGATATGTGTTTCCTGAAGGACCATCTAACGTACAAAAGAATACTAGATTGTTTAATCTTGTTAACACTTTCGCATTCAATGGCAAGTGCACCAATTACTCATGTAGCAAGTAAAAAATATATTATTCTTTCCTAATAGACTTATGCAATACACAACAATATTTACAACACTACAAAAAAAAAACAAAAATTACCGACGAGAAAAATCCATCGGAAATTACCGACGAGAAAAATTATGTCGGTAAATTGATCGTATATAAATTTATCGACGTATATAAATTTCTTAGATAAAGTTTCGTCGATAAAATTTTATCGATAATTTAAATTTTTCTTGTAGTGCAAGTATAATAAAATTAGACCAATGAACAATTTCATAATTTGAGTGGTTTGTGCGAGAAAATAAATTAATCGAAATAAATTAAATATTTTTTTTATAAATTTATAACAATATTTAGATAGCATAATAAGGTTAAGGATTATGATATAAACATTGCTAGGGTTAGTCTTTCACCATACCTCACTCTCGTACATAAAAATAATTTCCTTCTTTGCATAACTAATTTCAATGCAACCCACAAGAATACACAAACCCAAATTCCTTAGGTGAATGAGCCTAAGCTTCTCTGTCAAGCGTCAATTCCTTGGTCAATTATATAGAAAAGACTTGTTTTTGTCACAAGGGTTTAAGAAAAGAGATGAATCATGCTTTATTCCTAGATACAAACTTTCGTTAGATATTTCAATTTAGATTTTGATTACTATTGATATTTTCAAATAACTTTAGAATCAAAGTGTCAAGCCATAACTCAACATAACAGACATTAAGCGTAAAATTAAAATATTGACATTGAAACCCCAACAACAATGCGTTTAGTTCCTCATAGTCATGAGAACCTTAAACATACAAGATGAACAGTGGAAGAAGAAGATGATTACACCATTAAAACCTAAAGTTGTTGTCCAAGAATTACTCTTTCTCTCCTTTAACTCTATGTGTAAACCCTAACACAGGCACTCAATAAATAAACTTTGACGACGTTTGTGCCCGACACAACTTAAGTAGCATCGAGCTTAACTCTTATTGTAGTGGCCTAAGATCCAATGCGCACCCAACTCAACTTCAGTGACGCAGGGCACAACTACGCTAACTTATCTACTTTTCTTTGCATTCCTCCATGGGCCTTTTATCCTTTCTCCTCCTTCATCAGCCTTTTATGTATCCTTTATTCATGGGGTCCAATCTTTTTTCTCTAACTCCAGTGCTTTTTGTTCTCTTTCTAGGTAAAATAAGAAAAATTAGTGTAACTTACCATTCTCAAACACAAGTAATCAACTATTAACAAAAATCTAATAAAATAAGGAAATAAGCAGGGTTCAAGTTTAGAAAGAGTTGATTTCATGGTAAAAATTTGGTCCAAAATATGATAAAAGTAAATGTTATCAATACGTTGAGCATTACTAAACCGTCTAACACATTGAACACTACTAGACTGTCTAATGTGTTTAAACATTTGTTTCTGCACATAAAATCATTTTGTCAACCAACACTTTATAACTTAGAGTGTTTTTTATCATTAAAATAACTTAGATGTTTATGTACATATCAAATGGGGTCGTAGACCATTTAGAGGTGACCAAACCATCTAATACTTTAACATTAAGCAAACAATCCCTTTCTATAAAGCTCACCATTATACCAAGTGTAAAAAGAGGCTTGAGGATGTATCCTTATGGATTCTCTTGATTCATCTTCTAGTAACAGGAAGATCACAAAGAAAGGAAGAACTCTACTTAATCAGATTTGTGGACAAGTAAGTCTATGTTTGTTATTCCTAAAGAGTTTATATAGCAAAGATTTATGGCTCTAAAAGGATTTTCCTAACTGCATTCCATATATGGAATAATGTTTGTGCCACATCATTCTTGTTTGAGAAAAAGAACCAACAGAAATCAGGTTAAGGGAGTTGTCATTCAAAATATAATAATTAGGATATTGTATACCTTTGTTGTGATAATTGTAAATTTTTATGTTTGATAAGATCTTTCCTTTTGTATTGGTTTCAATGTCTTAGTGAGTGCTTTATTGTCTGGTAATGTTTATTGGAGATGAGAGACTTGCTTATTAGGACAAAAATGGAGATTTTCTCCTTAGAAAGGTTAGCTTCAAGACAATTTTCACTCAAGTGAAGATTTTTCATTCAAGAAAAAGTGTTAGTGGTAGTGATGTGACCCAAGACAATGACTTTTTCACTTAAAACGAAGAATGTTTTGCTCAAGCAAAAGTGTTCGTGCTGATGTCACCAAAGGTGGCAATCCTTTCATTCAAGCAAAAGTTCCAATAATGTAAATTCTTGCTCAAAAGAAATTAGCAACAAAATTTCGCTCTAACAACAAATTTTTTGCTTTAGTGGAGAAAATTTTGCTTAAGTGAAAATAAAGTAGGAAACCACCTTACTCTTGGGTTTATTTTCTCTCAAGTGAGAATATCTTAAGTGAAAATTAATCAAATTTGTTGGGTGTTTGTGATATTCTATTGAGAAAGGATTATTGAGTAGTTATGCACTTGTCCTTTAAGGTGAGTAATGTGAGGCGAAGTAGAGTTAGGAGTTGCTGCTCATAATCTACTACTTGTGTGTGAGGCAGAGTAGAGCCTGTGGTTGGTTCTCATAATTTATTGAGACTTGTTGATGAGATGTGGGGTACACGAGGAGGTATGACTGTATTTAGTGTGGTGAGTTATACTAGAATAGATTCAATGATATCCTGGATTTCATTGGTTGTCCTAGTAATGTAGACAAATGTTTCAGGTGCTGAAGAGTCGATTGGAGATACTAGAGGCATACCTTGAGGCTATGGTGAGGTAAACTATATTGAGGTAAGGTGGTTAGGTTGCTACTCTGATTGGGAGTACTAGTATAGTAATCAGTCAGAGTATAACCCATATGTGTTAGTCTCTAAGTTTTGGTCTAGTGACCATGGCTTTTAAAAGTCATATAAATTTCAATATATATAATGTGATTGATGTGAGTATGATAAAATACTTGTGAATTGATAATTAATTAATGATATTTGTATACATGTTTATCTGATAATGTTTTGAATATTTATTCACCCTATGTTTTAATTGTTTGTCTTATTATATCGTATTATATTACATATTACCATATGTTTTAACGAGACAAACGCCTCTTGATCTTAGAAATAAACTAGTGATATTATATATATATATATATATATATATATATATATAATTTTGTATCTTAGAAATAAAATATGATAATATACGTATTTAGTAACCTTACACATTCTCAAGGTTAAAGGCATGATTTGAATTCGAAAAATTGTTAATGCTTGCATTTCTTTGTAAAATGCTTTTTTTTCATCAACAACTTCTATGAATTCAAGAAGAAGAGGGATTTTAGAGTGAGATTTCCTTGCATATTATATTTTAAGCGCAACAGATTTGAAGGTGACAGATTCAAACAATCTAACAGCAGCAAGTTCCTCAATTCACAAATGTTAATGTTATCTTTACACTAATATATAAAGGAATTTTAACAATGTCATTTTTTATAGCTTTATCTTTATTATTTTAGTAATTGTCATTTTTTAATCATTTTAATTTTATTTTGATAATTATTTTTTATTATTTTTCATGTGTACACACTAATTTCTAACACTGCCTACGTTGCTAAATAATTTGGTTCACATACTGATTTAGTTATACTTTAATATTAAGTTCCTGAAAACGTATTATTTTCATTTCTAATATTTGATAAAACGGTGTGATTTTCATCTTTGATTAAGATCTAAAACATGTGAAATAAAGAACTAAAAATATATTATATTGTTAAATATAATGTTTTAAAAAAAATTCTAACGAGTTAAGCAAAATTTTGTTACATTTTCAAGGACAATATTTTCTGATGGTCTTCTTGACTTTTCCAGGTATAAACTAGGTTGTAGTTCTCTACGAAGTTATCGTGTGTAAGTTAGAATATTCCTTAATTATATATAGTTTTTAATATTACTTTTGAATATAGAATAATGATGGTTATGCACTTGAAAGAGACACGATATAACAGGCTATAAGATTTTTAAACAGAATAGAGATATTGGAAACTGATCATTTATTGAAAACCCACTAGTTCCAAGAAGTTTAGACAGCAGGATAAGAAAATGTAATAAAAACGTTGCAAATAATAAAATGTTTCTAACAACTTGGTCATCTATTTCTGGAAAGTACAACAATGTAGACAGTGGCTACTCCATTTATGTCATATCCAGTTCATGGTGTATAAAAGGACTGCAGTGTGAAAAGACTAAATAAGTGACAGAGGGTATACTACTTTTAGTACAACAGAGTCTTATGCACTGGAAATTTGAAAGATTCTGTGGAAGAATGTTCTAGAGAAAGTCAATTTTATATTTCTTTTAAATGATATTTTAGGTTTGATCTAATAATACGAATGTGTTCTGTTCAATTGTAAAGGATTTTATATATATTTTTGTAAATTTTTTGTTACCGATAAATAAAAAATAAAAAATATAGGATTTGTTAGAAGTCAAAGTTTAGTCCATAATCCATATTGCTATTCTAGGTGATCTTATCCATAGCCTTAATAGTTTCATATCAAGAGATGTATATTTAGGCGAGTTTCTTTTAAAAGAATTAAGAAAAATAAAATATTTTTTATAAGTTAAAATTAATTTCTATATAAAACAAAAAAAATAGGAAAAATAAGTGAAAAAAACTTATAAAAAATATCTTATACATAAATTAATTTAACTTATAAAAAGTTATTTTATTTTCTTTGTTTTTCTCTTGTAAAAGTCTTTATAAAGAAATTAATACATTAGAATATTCTAACTATACTAATAGAATAATATTTACTGTATTTTATTAAATAATTATAATTATTTCCATATTAAAAATCTTATTTCTAATGTTATAAATGTGTCTTCATCCTTTCTTCAACTAATATTTTAGTATTTCTTTTTGATATTATGTTATAATCAAAATTTGTTTGACTGAAAATTTATCTAAAGCGATGATAAATAATAATATAGATGATTGTGTTATGGTCAATAAGTTTAAATACATGTACTAAGGCTCCTAAAGTTATTACGGAAATGTTTTGTTATTGGATTGTTAAATGTAACTTGGATATTGTACATGAAAGTTTTAGTTTTGCTATTGTGTTGATATATTTGAGGTGGTTTTTGTCTTATATGTTGGTATTGTGTTTACTTTGATGGTAGAATGGATGAGAGTCATGTTTACTATTGAATGCGATGGCTGAAAAGTAATTTTATATTGATGATCAATAATCGTAAAAATCGTGTGATTGTTCCTTATTTTTATAGAGCTGGTTTAAAATATTATTTAGCTATAAATGTGTTAGATTTTAAAGTCAGACATATGTTTAGAGAAGATAGTAAATATGATTGTAGACTAGCTAGTTTGAGAGTGAATTTAAAAATGATGTAATTGGAATGTTACATATTTATAGTAATATTTTCAAAAAATATGTATATCAAAAATCACTTTAAGATAAAAACAAAATAAAACAAGTTAAAATTTTCTGCTAGCCGCTCATTGGTTTTTGTTAATTTAAGACTTGATTTGTCAGAAAGTTAGATCCGTTTATAAGTTAGCTACTAAATAATTAAGATAGGTTAAGAATTTTATATTGAGGGTCTCTTTCTCTCATTGAGGAGTAATTATTGAGAACCTGCTAATAGGTTTGACTTTATACATATAAATTAAATTCACTATATTAAGAAAGGCTGAATATTTTTAAAAAGTAAGAAATAGTTAAATTTAATCATTTAAAGAATCTTTTAAATTATGATTGAAAATATTCTTATAATATTGATAAAAAAAATATAAAGTTATTATTATATTTAATATTTATTTTAGTATTTTAAATCAAGTCCTTTTAAACATATTCACTTTTAGAAGTTAGATGTTAGCTGATAAAAAATAATCTAATTAGAAGTTGCGCCTAATTAGTGTACCATATCTAAACTATAAATTGTCAAATTTTTGTTTAATCAACAAAGTAATTAACTATGATTAAAATTGATGTAAGTTGTAATTATCAAACCACAAGACATAAAAATGAGTTTTTAAGTTTAAATTTTAGGTTCTCAACCTTTTCGATAGTGAAAACATGATATTTCTAGGTTGCATATGCTAAACAAACTCAATCTTACTTTTAGGAACCAATTACGCTTTAAAGATACGAGTCAATTTAAAATCAATTATAGTACATTGTAGAAACTTACACTATTTATCTTTTATTAGTATAAAAATGATACTTCACGGTAGGATATTACCGCGGTTAATAGTGAACCGTATCGAAAAGAAACGCAGTGACATTTTTGAAATTAAGTGCAACGATACCACCACGGTTGCTGCTAGAATTGCGATGATAAGACACAAAAAACTAAAAAAAAAATACCACCGCGATTGTTCCCAGAACAATGGTGATACGCATAAAATTGGAATTTTAAATTTTTCTGCAGGGACGTACCATCGCGGTTGACGCCATAATCACGATGGTATGTGGATTAAATGAAATGAATAAGTTATTATAAACACGCTATCCATTGTATTTCTTCATCCCTCATCTCTCACTCGCTATAATTACAAACTCTTCCGCCATTAGATCTACCCTTCCTTCCCCTTTTGGCAAAGGTATTCTTTCCACTTTATGTTTTCTTCTCTGCTTACTTCTTTCTTCATTTTCATGGGTGCCCATTCTTAATCATATTTGGTGTCCACTTGTTTTGTGTCCTAAAGGGTTTTATGTTTCTTCTTCCTTATCTCAATGATTGCCTTTTTGTCAGTTCTGTTTAAAAGTTTGAATAAAGGCTTTGGGTGGCTTAAAGTTGTATCATTTGGTTCATCTCTTCATACCCCTTAAGGGAAAATCGATTATAATAATTTGGTTAGGTTCAGCTGATTGAAATTTTGTCTCTAATTTATGATGCAGGGTCTGTTTGTTCCTGGGATTACGTTTTTTCATCTTTAGATCTTGGAGAAGTGGTATTGCTTGCAGAAAATAGACCCTTGGAAGGAAAAGAAAAAGTTTAGATCTTTGCAATGTAAGAAAAAGCCAGAGAAGCAAAAAAGATATCCGAATTGGAGTTGAGTTGTATTGCAAGCTGCCTTCTTGATGATTTACGATCAATTAAACCCTTAGTATGGATACAACTGCTGGCTATTAAGTAGGTTTGAGGCTGAATTGAGTAGTTTTGGGGTAGGAGGGAATAGCTGCTACTATTTAAAAAAAAATGACTTTACCACCGCGGTTGTAGTGAAAACCGTGGTGGTATTGGACATACCATCGCGATTGTTATACAACTACGGTGGTAGCTTCGTACTTTTTATCGTGGTTAAATCTATCGCGATTCCAGAACCGCAGTTGTAAGCTTTGTAGAACTGCAGTTAAATATGTTTTTTTTTACTAGTGTTTAAAAGTTTAAGGAATGGTATGACCAAAACCAAAAGCTTGACAAATAAAGAAGAGTCACACTTCAACTAAAACTTTTAAAATCCTTCAATTGAGCATATTCAATAGCAAAAATGACACTCATGACTTAAACATAGCTAGCATGTTAAATGTCCAAAAAAATAAAAAAGCTACCGACATATTCTCCATGACGACCTTTGAAAATACTTTCACAAACTGCAAAATCAAAAGTCCTTCTAGCAACTCAATCATAATTAACTTTAATCCAACCAACTTAAGAAAGTGCAAAAAAAACTTACAGACAAAACCTTTCCAATTCTAGTTCTAATATTAAATTATTTTAAAATAGAAAAATCTGAAATCTAATTAACCATTTTGCTAAAAGAAATCCCTCCAATCTGGAAAGGTTATATTTAGGGGCACGAATTTTAAAAAAACATCCTTAAACTTAGATTTGCGAGAAGGGCTTTGAGTTCAGAAAACTAAAAAAAGCATATTGAAAGTAAGAATAATCCTAAAATGGGTGCATAAAATAAAATACAGAAGACTCGTAAGAATGTCCAGCAATTAAGATGAAGTTGGACAGACACCATATTGGCTATCGTCAGGACTTCCTTCTCAAAGGAGTCCAAGGGCAAGCTAACACCTAATTTAGAAGATAGTGTTGTATAAGAAGCAGAACTTGCCTCCTCATCTGTATCATTTTTTACAAATGCGCTTGTTTGGCTCACAAGCTTAAAACCTCTACGTCTAGCTCATTAGTCTTACTACTAGACTGTGTATTGCAGAAAGATTTGATTTTTCTCACTGTGGTATACATGGTGGTTTCCCTAATGAGTTCTAGCTTGGCCCAAGGGTAAGAAGCAAGGCAATTTGCCATGGAAGTTTCTCAAAGAACAGAAAGATAAGCAGCAAAACTCAAAATAGCAAAACTCAAAAGATAGCAAACCTTAAGTTACTACAAGCACTCAAAGAACTCAACAAAGCATAAACGAGAAAATAAAGGGCACGCTGATACAATCAAACCCAAATCAAATACACAATGAAGGAAAATAAGGGAAGGATACTTAGATCAAGAAAGCAAGTCCATATGCCTGAGGGGTGTAAGGAAGGCCCATGGGTGTATTAATAAATTGAAGGGTGTGACGTAGAATATGAAAGGCTGCGAAGGGAGTGAAGATGAAGAAGGCTCTAAAATAATTCCAGTGGAAATTTTTGCTATTGCTCTTGATATCCAATCTATTGATAAGGCTTTTCATTGTTTTGAAACTCAAGGTGTTGTGATCCACCCCGGATTTAGGGCGAATAGTCCATATTCGGTTAATTTAAGAGTGCCTTATTTCAGTCATAGATAACGTTGCTAAATTCAATTCACATGTCATACATGATCTTTAAGATAATATACTAAGACAAATCCCTACGAATTCACTTATATATTTAACCATTTAAAGATTAAAAAAAAAACTTAAATTATGGTAAATAAAATAAATAAGAACCATATTCTCGACTTAGTATAAGGGACACTATATAACAAGATATACCATGAGATTAAGACAGAGAATAAAAGTAAAAAAGAAAAAGAAAAAGCTCTCATTAAAAAAACTAACTATTGCTGGAACAATTACAATAAAGAATTTCATTTCACTCCGATAATCAATATTTTAGCGTCTTCTTTTTCTATTTCATTAGGACTTCCACCATAGTATTTCTTTTGATTTGCAGCATTCCTTCCGAAACTCCTTGTAGCCAACAGTTTATGACTCTGCCCATTCCAGCTCCTTCTCCTTCAACATTACTGCAAAATCTTATTTGAAATTAAATTCTTTGAGAAAATAAACTATTCCAAAATTCAGTTTTAGTAATAATTAATAATGCATATAAATAGTACCAGCAATTAGCTAATGACCAACTTATTCATAACCAGTAAAAGTATTACCAATATATAATATCAGTTAATGATGAAGATCTGTTGAATTGATAAAGACACTAAAACTAATTTTATGAGCACTTTTAGTGGCCATTTCACTAATAATTTTTTAATTTTCTTTTTCTCCCCAATTTAGTTATTTTCAAGTATTGTAGATAACAGATTAAAATAATATGCACCCTATTGCGAAAAGCAACAGTACAGACAGGTTCATCTTTGCTATTATTTTGACACGATTTAAGGATTAAATACTCCTACTAATCAAATAGCTAATATAATAGATTTAAGCCCTTTTCAATTACAGAAAGAATTTGTTGCCGAAACAAGTCCCTAGCCAGCAAAATCCAAACTGCTCATAGAACCATTCTCAAATTCAACGGGTTCAGTGGATGATAGCATAGCCACACGCCAATAATCGCAATAAACTCCACAATCATATAATAAGAGGTCTTCGAGAGAGGATAATTGATTGTGAGCCCTATGTTCATCGTGAATCACTTCCATGAGCTCATGTTTGTTTGAAGCAAGTAGTGATGAGGGAAACGGGTTTTCTTGTTTGCCATGAAGGCTGTTATTAAAGCTAAGTAAGGTGGAAGAGGCAGAGAGAGAAAGAGGTTCCAAAGCAATCTCCGGATTCATATAGCTTTTACAAGTGTGATGGCCAAAATAGGTTGTTCGGTACAAAGTAGGATCATCTTGAATTTTCTGCACCTGTTTCATTGCTTGGCATCCCTGATCATGCTTGTGAGTGCACCTGTAGTAGCTCCTACACACACATTTCAACCATATTATTCATAGTTTAGAAACCAAGACTTTGACACATGAACAACTAAAGAAGGTTGATTCATTTGAAAAGGAAGATGAATTAATCTACCTTAGGTATTTGGCGTTCAATGTCATTTTTTGTCCATACTTTCTCCATAGATAGCCATCTTCAACCAGTATGGAGCTGTCCTTCTCCCAAGTTGGCGTAATTGATCTTCATATATGAAGACAAAAACATCAATCATAGAATTCTCATATTTAAATGTTTTCCCAACTAATCCAAATCAATTGACTATAATATTTATAATCATTGGAATTATGACAATTCATCCCAATAATTGTGTAATCCTGATCATTTATTTCTGGAGGTTTTAGCCAAGATGCATTTGACAACTAGCTCTTCAAATTCAAAGCCTTTCTAAATCTCTCCTTATATTATTTTTACTCGACAGTATTTAAGATCAGATCAGTCCTTTTACGAGAGACAATCAACTTAGTAGAACTATGAATAGAAAATTTTTTATTGAATATTTAGGATATGATTGGATGAGATTCAAATCTTTAAAGTTGATTCTAATTTTAGATCGAAAATTAATGCAACAAATAACTATTTTCACATTTCAATTTTTAGTATGATAATGTAAAATTTTCATTTTTTATCATTAAAAAAGAATAAAATAAATTAAAAGTAGAAAGGAGTATTAACTTGTGTACATGTGAAATATATCTGTATTAGAGGGCTAACCCTATGATCCTTCCTACATAACCTACCATACTATCTATATAAGTCAACATCTTATAAACCGTGACCTTAGAACGTGACCTTAGAACTTGCAAAAGAAAACCTTAGATAATAAAAGCTGGAATACAACACTAGTATATAGGCAAAAGTATTACAAATTTAGTGCAGGTAAAATAATTAGATTCCAAAGGCAATCCTTCCCAAATTCTTAACCCGAAAATGTAGCAGCCGTCCCTGCAATTTTGAAGTTCGGATCAGAAACTCGCATTCCATTCCTCCAAATCAATAGATGTTGTAAGATTGACATTGCTATGTTATAGCTTTTATGCACTTTAATTTGTTCCCATCTCAGTTTTCCGAAAGTGCAGTTTTCTGATACACTTGACTGAATTTCTCAAGTTTATCTTATATGACCAATGATTTTAAAGTATTGTTGGTAACTAACTCTATTCTGTTAAAATGTTTATTTGGTTGGTCAGTTGTTTTCGATAAATTTGAAATTTCATAAATTTTTGGTTGTAGCTTTTAAAGGCCCCAACTTTTAAAGTCCTATGCTTTGCCAACCCGTACAATAGTCTAATATAGTAGTAGTATGACCCTTTTTAGCCTTATTAGTAGTCCATATAAAATTCAAACAGTCTCTTATACCATCCAGTAAGCGTCTTAACTGTGGCCAAATGAAAATCACGTTTAAATATCTAGGCATGAAAATAGGTGGTAACTTAGAACTTTGGCATTTTGGAAGCCAGTCATAGATAAGATTAAGTCAAGATTATCTACATGGAAGGAGAATATTATTTTTATGGCTAGAAGGGTTTGTCTTATTAAGTCTGTTCTCAATGCTCTATCCTTGTTCTATTTCTCTTTCTTTAAAGTCCCTACCTTGTATGTAAAACAATCAGGAGAACACAGGCTAAATTCCTTTGGGGTTGGGGTGTTGAAGGTAAGAAAATTGCATGGGTTGCCTGGGATAAAGTGTGCTCCTCTGTTGAGGAGGGTGGGCTGGGTATAAAAAATGTTGGGAAGTTTGATGATGCCTTATTGGCTAAATGGCTTTGGAGGTTCGGATCGGAAGAGAATGGAGTGTGGAGGGACATTATTGAGTCTAGGTACGGTTCTTGTAGGGATATGAGACTTACAATGGATGATCGAAAAGCTTCTGCATGGTGACGAGATCTAGGTAAAGTATACGATATGAATCAAAGTAATTTGTTTGTTAGTAGGATTAACTGGAAACTGGGTGATGGAAATAGAATAAGATCTTGGGAAGATAGGTGGATTAGTGATGGACCGCTTAAAGAAAAATTCCCTAGATTATACTTAATTTCTTTGTGTAAGGACAAAGTGATTAGTGAAGTAGGGGAATGGGCGAATATTGCGGGAAGTGAAACATGTACTTGCAATCTATCTTGGAGAAGAGAGTTGTTTGTGTGGGAAGAGGAACAAATACATCAGCTAACAACCCTCATTGTTGGAGCCCAGTGGAAGAGGAGTGTATCAGATGGGTGGATTTGGAATGACAACAATCTAAAAGAATACACGGTCAGATCTAGGTACAAGGTTTTAAGTGAATTTGGTAGCTAGCTTGGTAACAATTGCTTTAGGGAGCTTTGGAGTCTTAAAGTAGCGGGTTCTGCTCAACTGTGTGTGTGGAGGACTATGATCGAAAAGCTGCCAACTAGACTTAACCTTGAAAAAAGAGGTATCATGATTCCTACTAACTTATGTCCTTTGTGTAAGAAGGCTGAGGCAACTGCCCAATATGTGTTTATAAATTGTGAAGTTGCATAAAAAGTGTGAGATAATTGTGATAGATGGATAGGAATTTCTTCTGTAAGGCAACAAACTATTGTTAACCATTACCAAAACTTTTATCTGTTATACTGTAATAGGAAAACAAATGTAGTATGGAAGGGTGTGTGGGTGATTGCTGTGTGGGAAATTTGGTACCATAGGAATAGAATTGTGTTTAAGAATGAGGTGGTGGATGACATGGAGATTTTCACACTAACGCAACTCTAAGCTTGGTCCAGGGCAAAGTTTAAATGGCTGAGGGTGAATTATTCTGTCTCAGATTGGCTTATTTTCCTTCAGATTTGTCTAGGTAGTATTACTTGATTTTGTATAGTTATTTGAGGTGTGTACTGTAGGGAGGAATGAGTATGGAGGTAATTGATGGGGGGAATGGTAGGATTGGTGTTAGGTTGTGCGGCTTTATTTGTAGGTTGGTCAATCCAAGGTAGTAGAGGTAGCAGAGAACTCGGTTGTTGGAATGCATGGAGTCCAAGTTGGAGTCAAACAACAGGCAGTCTTAAAGTTCTGGAAAGTGGAACTTTGTTTTACTCTCAATCAACGAGCTCCGCAGTTATATGTTTACAGTACAAGAAGAATGTACATGGGTCTGGACTTTGTGTTATCATACAATTCACCTCCTTATGTAGGTGATTTTCCTGTTGTGAAATTGATTGTAGTGTATTCTATTGTTTAGATAATATTGCACTATGTTGACCCTAGTTTTTGTATGGGATTGTGTTCGTAATAGTTGTTTTAAGTTGTAATTTGTTGTGAGGCGAATCTGTGCTTTGTAATAGGGTTAGAGCACCCCTAAAATGCTTTTATTATTGTACTCTTTGCTGTTAAAAAAAATCCAATAGACTAGTAATTTCTAAATTGAGTACATGTTCTAGAACCTAAATATGTTTCATCCAAGCTTTCTATTTTGTTCTCCTGTTAACACCTTCCTTACATTCTCCATTAACAGACAAACATTAATTTATGCACATTAATGGACATTGACCATTCCTAATACGAACAAACAGCAGTTGTGTACATGTTCCTTAAATAGGCTCACATCTTATCTAGGCCCAACCCTAGATATGTTTCATCCTTGCTTTCTATCTTTATTATACTATCAACCCCTTCCTTACATTCTCAAAACAAGGTTTTTATGCATACTAATGGGTATTGATATCATTCTTGATACGAAAAATAGCACTTGCACACATATTCCTTATCTAGATCTAGCAAGGCCTTTATTTGAGCCATGTTGAAAACATCTTTTATATTTGCAGATCCACTTCTAAAATAATTTTGTTTCTTTCTTTCCAAATACTCCATATAATATTCTATTTACTTTTCCATTTACCTGGAGAGAGTAAAACTGTTGAGAATAACTAATGACTTAGTTATGATTTACGATGCTCATCCCTAACCACCTATAACACTTATGTAAGACTTTATTTGTCATTGTACAATCAAAAAATAAGTGATATATTGTTTCATCTTGCATACTACGGAAAACACATGTTTTATTTTGAGTTCCTGTTCTCCTACTTGTCAAATTGTCCATTGTTGCCACAAAATCTCATAGTTTTCATTCAAGAATGCACTTAATATAGCTTCATATAAGAATTAAATTTAAAATTTTTATTAAGTTAAAACAATCCCTATAATGAGGTTCTTAAATAGTATACATAAATATCAAGAAAATTTTTTAATAATCAAAACATATTGCAATTGTATTAACTGTCATTCATTAAAAATAGCTTAAATACATGTATGATGTAGTATATTCAAATGTAATGAGAAAATTTTGTTTTCTCTTGTATATGTTGTAACTACAGTTTGTGTGAGTGTTGTGTGTGTGCGAGCATTGTGTCATGTCTTAACAACTTGGTATCCAGAGTTACGGTTATGAGACTGTGAAGGTGTGAAAGGGTAACTATTGTATTGAAACATTGCTTCAGTGTTTTATGGCTGCTGCAGGTATACCGGGATATTTGTCAGTATTTGATGGGAAGAATTATGATGATTAGTGTGTTAAGATGGATGCAGTTCTTGTCTTTCAAAAAGTTTATGAAGTTGTCAAGATTAGATTTTAAGAACCTTTCAAGAATGTTGGAGAAGAGTTAAAGGTTGTTTTCAACGATAACAAAATGTTGGATTGTAAGCCTAGGGTGTTGCTGCATGAGTGTGTTTCTTCAATAATTTACAAGAAAATTTCAAAGTTTATCACATCCAAACAAGTGTGGAATGCTTTGAAGCATGTATATGGCAATTTTAGAAAATAAAGAAGGTAAAACTGCAATCACTTAGAAAAAAGTATAAACTTATTTTGATAATGATAAAGAAATCATTTCAGATTATTTCAGCAACCTTCAAGTTCCATTGAATTCAATAGGGGAGTCTGATGAGAGTACAGATGATTGCAAGTTTGTGAAAAAGGTACTTCAAACTCTAACTCTTCAATTTGATCATATTATGGTTACAATTGAAGAATCGAAAGATTTTGAAGCTTTGACTGTTGAGGAATTACAAAATTTTTTGGAGGCACATGAGCAATGGGTGATAGAGAGAAAAAATATTGAAAAGATTGTTGAAAGCCTTTCAAGTTACAACTAGCCAAAATAAGAATAAAGGTCATGGTAGATTTAGTAAAAAATAAAGAGGAAGATCAATACGAGGTAGAGATGATGGTAAAAATATAGATTCAAACTCTCAAGATAATGTGAATTATGGCAATGACACAGGAACAAAAAGACAACTATAATTTTAGAGGAGAAAATTAGTATCGAGGCAAAGGAAGAAGGAATTTTGAAAAAAGAAAGGTATACTGTTACAATGAAGTTTGGTCATTACTCTTATGAGTGCTAGCATGGCAACAATACATATAAGAAAGGTAAGAAGAATGATGAAGCACACTTAGTACAAGATTATGAAAATTCTAATTCAACTCAAGTATTGTTGATGGTAACCACAAACTATGATGAAGAATGCTCTTCTTGGTATCTTAATACCGGATGTTCCAATCACATGACTGGAAATAGAGATTGGTTGATAGATCTTGATTTAAGTGTCATGAGTAGTATGAAATTTTTTTATAATAGCACCATTCCAACTTAATGAATTCACAAGGTTAATTACATGAAAAGATGAAAAGACAACTTATATGCAGGATGTTTTGTATGTTCCTTCTATGAAAAATAATTTGTTGAGTCTCATGTAGTTACTTGAAAAATGTTACACCGTGACCAACCAACAAAATCGCATTGAGGTTTATGATTCTAAACAACGACTATTACTCAAAGCACCTTTTCCAAAAAAACCATAACATCAAAGATAAATCTTGATTCTACTATAATTTAGTGTTTATCAGTTGTTAATGTTGAAGAAGAAAGTTGGTTATGGCATTATAGGCTTAAGCGTCTAAATTTCAAGACCTTTATTCTACCGAGAAGTGAGAAAACAGTTTGTGTCTTGCCATCAATACATTGTCCACAAAAGACTTGTAAATGTTGTATCATAGGAAAGCAACCCAAAAAGATGTTCAAGACTACTACACCTTAAAGGGTTAAGCATCCTCTCGATGTTGTCCATTCAAATGTGTGTGGGTCATTTGATGTTCCAACTCTTAGAGGTAATAAATATCTTAATTTTTGTTGATGAGTTGACTAGAAAAACCTAATTGTATCTGCTGAAATAGAAAAGGGAAATTTTTTCTTTATTTATGAAATGGTGCATTTGAGCAAAAAGACAAACTGAGTGAAAATTGAGAATACTCATAATGTATGGAGGAGGAGAGTTTAATTCAAAAGAATTTAATGAATTTTGTGGTGCAAGAGAAATTGAACACAAGGTAACAACTCCCTACTGAGTTGAAAGGAGGAATAAAACTCTGTTGGATATGACCAAGTTTATGCTTAAAGGAAAGGGTTGCCTCATTGTTTCTAGGGTAAAACAATAACTACTATTGCATATGTGCTAAATATATGTCCTACAAAGAGACTCAAATCTATCATACCTGAGGAAGCTTGGTCTAGATATAAACCAATGGTGCGTGACTTTCGGATCTTTGTGCTATATGATGAGAAAAAGGGGAAACTAGATTATAAGAGTGAAACTCTTATACTAGTTAGATATCATCCAACTAATGCCTCTAAAATATATAGTCTAGTGAAACAACAAATCCTTATCAGCAGGTATGTAATTGTAGATGAAGCTGAATCATGGAATTGGTTAAGTGAATCTAAAACTCACATTCCTTTTTTTTGGAAGAAAGTGCTAAAATTCAGGAAAACAATGCCACAAATTGCTTATGATTAGAAGATGACAAAGAGATAGATTTCCCTCTACTAGACTTGTGGAACAAGAGTAGTTTAGTGATAATATTGGACTAACATTGGAAAATTGGTGCATTTAGCTTTTCTTGTTGATTCTAAACCAGTAAACTAGAAGCAAGCTATTGACATTAAAGAATAGAGGGATGTTATGTTGGAGGAATTGGAAGCTATTGAGAAAAATAAAACTTGGGAGCTGGTGAATCTCCCTCAAAATAAACATCCTATTGATGTGAAATGGATGTTTAAAGTTAAATACAAACCTGAAGGGACAATTTTTAAGCATAAAGTTAGATTGGTTGTCAAAGACTTCTTTCAAAACCATGGAATTGATTATATAGATATCTTTGCTCTTATGCAAGATAGGAAATCGTGAGACTATTTGTTGTTGTTGCTAGTTGGAGAAACTGGACTAGATGTCAAGTCAACATTTGTTAATGGTCCTCTAGAAGAAGAAGTGCATGTGTTGCAACCACCAAGTTTCGAAAACAATAGGTGTACAAGTTGAAAAAGGCTCTATATAGCATTAAGCAAGCCCCTCGGGCTTGGAACAAGTTAATCAATATTTGTCTACAAAAGCAAGGTTTTATGCAATGTATTGTTGAATTTGAAGTATATGTGAAGTAAACACAACATAAGAATTTGTTGATTGTATGTCTATATATAGATTGTTTTATTGTAACAAAAGATATGCAGAGTGAAATTGAGCAATTTAAGGTTGAATTAAAGATAGCATTTAAGCTGACTGATCTTAGAATTCTTAAATATTTCTTTGGTCTAGAATTTGTACAAACTTCTCTCCAAATATTGCTACATCAAAAGAAGTATGCATGTGAAGTCTTAAGAATTGTAATGCAACACCTATACCAATCATGGTGAATTTGAAAATGACCAAAGAGTTAGATGAAAAGGCAGTGGATGCAATCTTGTTGAAGTAGATTGTTGGATCTCTTAGATATCTTTACAACAATAGGCCTAACATCAGCTATGAAGTGAGTTTAATTAGTAGATTTATTAACAATCCTAGAAAACCTTATATGATTGTAGTTAAGCATACTCAAAGATATCTAAAGGCTATATTTGATCTTGGCCTATTTTTTCCTAAAAATAAAACAGGGTGAAGTAGAAAATGAAGTTGTTTTGGAGGCCAAGTCTAATTCAGATTGGTGTAGAGAAAAAATGGTTATGGTTAGAGATTTAGTTGCATGTTAATGCTTGTGGCTGAAAATTATTTTTTTAAAGAATTAAAACTAGAGCATAAAAATTCAATACAGATATTTGTTAATAATAAATTTGTTGCTAATAATAAATTTGTTGCTACAGTGTCTACTAATCAAGGTTTTTTTATTGTAGGAATAAACATATTAAAATGAAATTTTATTTTTTCATATACTAAGTGAGTAAAGGAAAGTTGGAAGTAGTGAATTGTAATATTGAAAAGCAAGTTGATCATGCCTTCACTAAATCCTTTATACATTTGAGATTTTGGGTTAAATTTTGTAGACATTTTGGTTAAGAGGAGTGTGGTAACAATCAAAATATGTTGCAACTGTATACTATATTAACTGTCATTAATTGTCTTTACAGTTCTAGAAAATAGCTTAATGTATATTCATATATAATGAGAAAATCTCTCTTGCTATTCTCTGACAGTGTGAGTGTTGTGTACTGTATCCTGATGAAGTTAATTAAGAGATAAGAAATTAATCTGCTATATGTTGTAACAATAGTGTATGCGTTCTCTGTGTGAGAACTATTACATTGTCTAAACAAAATTAATTAAAAAATATCGTACATGAACATGATTATTCTATCTTGTTCATGAGTTTGACCACTTCATAAGAAATAAAAGTGTACCCTTGTAACAACACTTTTTTTTTTTTTTTTATCAAAACATAGTTTAATTAGAATATTTAATCATTTAAGAATAAAAAATTATGACTATGGAGAATTATAAAATACAGCAAATTAATTGAAATATTAGAATGCTGAGAAACTAATGTTTGTATTTTCTTTTCTTAAAATCATAAGAAATGTACTGATGTCAAAGAGAAGTCAAATTACTTTTTATTTATACACAGATATATCTATAGAATGCAACTTTACAAATGCAACTTTTTATTTATAGAATTCTAATTTTTAATAAAAAACTATTATTTTTGTGGATGATTGGTTGACTTAATCCCATTACAATAAATTATATTATTAACAGTGATTGATCTAGCTTCCAAAATCTAATCTGTATGTATCTTTCACATCCTGTAACTTCTTTATATCATTTATTCTCAAAGACACCAAAGGTTTTATTTATACACAGATATATCTTTTAGTTTTACTGGATTTTCAAATGCAACTTTTTATTTATAGAATTCTAATTTCTAATAAAAAAACTATTATTTTTCTGGATGATTGGTTGACTTAATCCCTTTACAATAAATTATACTATTAACAGGGATTGATCTAGCTTTCAAAATCTAATCTGTATCTTTCACATCCTGTAGCTTCTTCATATCATTTATTCTCAAAGAAAAAACAATCAGATCCAAATCCAATAACAATAATCACACATATATAATTAACTACGAAAGCATGGATTATGAATCTCACTTTCTCTTGTAGCCTCTTCCTCGCTTTTCAGTGCTGAGAATACTGCGACTCTTGCAAGTTTGACCCACAGACTCCACCTTTTTTGGGGAACTGATAGACGCCGCCACTTTGTGGGAAACATCGTTGCTGGAGTTCAAAAGCAAGAGGGTATTTGTGAATGAACACAGAACCTTGCGCACAAGATCTTCAACAAATCTTGACCCTTCTTCCTTTTCGAGATGAGTGATGGATTTATCATGAGCAAGAACTTCAAGCAACTGATTTGCCATGTCACGCCCTCTGTTCAGCTCTTCTTCCATTGCCCTCTTGCCATTTGGAATCTTATTCTCCATTTTCCTATTTGGCATACCACTATTCATATTTTGCTTGCGAAGCAGAGAAACAGACACCGTAGGTTTTATTCAACATGACACAGTTTCCACTTGCATATATAAAAATGTAGCCCCTGATAAAATTTCCTGACACAAATTCAGGTTTGGCTCACGAGACAATGTTTTATGTGAAAACACGCACCACTAAAAAGATGCCACGTACGCAAGAGGGTTTTCTCTCATTGGAGAGTGCCAGAGCGTGGGAAGAGAAGTAGTGTTTGTTTCCATGGAGATGGAGGATGATCTCATTATGCTATCCTCATGCTGAGCACATAATAATCAGTTAGACAATAATGCCTTGGCCTTTGCATGTTGTGTCCGTGCGAGTGAGGCATCAATATTTCCATTTTACTTTTTGATAAATTTTTCTAAAACAATACTTATAAAATGAAAATTATAATCCTTTTTTCTTCATGATTTCAAATCAATTTATATGTTTACCTTTTTTTTACAAAATGTTCTTTATGCTTTAATAATCCAAAGAAATTTATTATATGAAAACTCCAGCCAAGCACAAGCCGCAAAAGTTGAATTAGGTTTTTATATAAATTCTTTAAGTGTTCAACTTTATTTTAACTTTTAAGAATATTATTTTTTATAAAATGAAATTTATTTATATTAGATTTCTTAGACGACAAATGTTTATGAATGGACATCAATCTTGTGTAGATAGCTTAGGTACTTGTTACACATTAATAAAATAATGAGGTATAAATATCTTTCGGACATTACAAATATTTTTGATAAAATATAATCTTAGTTAAGTTAGACCAAATTATTGTAGATATTGCTAACATTTTTTTTTATCTTCATGTGTGAAGTTTAAAATACACACACATATATATATATATATATATATATATAAGACTATGAGATAAACATAATATGGATTCAAATTCAATACCAATGATTAAACAACAGAATTCCATGCAACAATTGGTCCTCACTTGTTATACTGACATTAGAGCAATTATGGAAATTACAGATAAAAAGGGTAATTAGGAATCCTTTCACTGTTGTTACATCATCTTTCTACATTTCCATTTAACAATTCAATTATAATCACTATAGTTGTAGTTAGTTGGCACCTTTTAAATGTGACTAATGCTGTTATTTTTGAATGGTCAGTTTGATTACTCAATTAATACTTTGACTGCGAAAGTACTGATTAGTTTCCTCCCAAGTGGATCATCTACAGGGAGATTGGCCATATATACTTATTTTAAAGAAAGGTAACAAATCATGATAAAGATACAATTAATGTACTGATTAGGATTTGATTAAGTATATTTATGAATGAGAAAATAAAAATTCATTAGAAAGAAAGAAAACCTATTTCAAGTTATATCTCATTGAAAAATATGATTGATATACAACAAGATTAAAATGAAAAATATTTTTATGTCAATTTTCGTTGTCACAGTGATTTATAAGTAGTCTTTGTTTAGGAGATTGTTTAAAAGAGATCAAATAGATAAAGATTGATATAGTATTTATTATCGGGTAGGAGTAGGAAGGAGGAGAAATCTAGGTAGAATTTTTTTTTCACGTTATTATTCCAGAAATGTTCTAATTGGAGGAGCTGCTGATACCAGAGTATGAAGACTTGAAGTGTAACAGCAATGACAACGTATTGTTACACTTTAGACAGGGTGTAATACAAATTGTTGACCTTTATCATTGTTACTAAACTGCAAGTTTTGAATTATTGTTGTAATTGCTAGTATTTTCATTTATGATTGTTTGAAATATAGTGTTAGGAGACTGGAGTGGGGGACTGTCACCTTGTTTATTTTTCTTCTTAATTGTATAATAGGTTTTGAACACCTCTTAAGTGCTCTATTAATTTTATTTTTTGCTGTTAAAAAAAAATAGTCTCTCTTAAGATATATTGCTATAAATTGAAATAAGAAAGAGATATACTAAATTGATGAAAAAAATTAATGCAAAAGATTAAAAATAATAAAAAATATCATAAATTGGATTTGAATTTCGAATTGAAAATCTAAGAAAAAAGTTTAAATCAATTCAAACCACTTATTCCATTTAAATATAATATTTACACTTAATTAAATCACTAAAAACATACATAATAATTTTGTATTATAATTTTTATTATAAATTATGTAATTTTATTTAATAATATAAGAAAAATAAATAAATTATGAATATAATAATAATAATCACAATAAAGTGGCAATATTTTTATTTGACAATTTCTCATTATAAAATGTTTAACAACTTTTAATTAAATAGTGTTGTATAATTTAATAATTTTATAGTAATAAAAATAGAAAATATTATTTTGGTTTGACTCAGATTTTATATTAAAATAAAACTAAATAAAAGATACATTTATTTTTTTTATATTTCATTGAAATAACTATTTAATAAAAAAATTGAACACCAAACTTCAAACATCCAGACTAATTAATGTAGAATGGGTTATTACTGGATAGCAAACTATGCTTTTCTTTAAAAATCGTTTTAACTCTAACGTAATTCTATGAAATTGATTTATAAAAGTAAATTTATATCTATTTTAGCATTTGGTTATATTTTTAGTTAATATAAGATGTTCAGTAAACTTTATGACTTTGAAAACTAGAGTCGTCAAGCATAAAATTAAATATTTATATATGATTCAGTAATAACTAAATCTAACAAACCTAATTTTAATAGACTCTAATATTATATTACAAAATAGATTTCAACATAACACAATTCTATATAATCGATTTATAAAATAAATGTTTACTTATTTATATATTAAATTATTTGTAATTATAGTTTTCTTGTGATTTCTAACCCTCATTCAGCATGAACCAAACACCCCAATGGATCATGTTTTCTCAACTATGTTCATATAAATGCCCCATGAGAATGGGCAATATAAGTGTGATTCAAAGTCAATTCTAGGAACTTTTGTGTGTGAATTCGTTACATACACTTGTTTCTCTTTTCTTCCAATGGAGATTCACAATGGGAACGGATCTATTGTTGAAGCTTCCATGTACATCCACTTTTATTTTTTTTTCCATTTTTAGTAACTAATTAATCCATTTTCCCATAATTTCTAAATTCTCTAGGTTAGGTACAATTTTGTCGTAATTTTCAAGAAATTCCGAGTGATTTGAATCCTAAATAATTTTTAATTCAGTCCCTTAATTGACCATCAAATAAATGACTGATAGACTTGAATTTAGTTGGAAACCGTTTGTTATGATTCTTAGGTGAAAGATCCCATACATGTGTATCAATATTTAAAAAAAAAAAATAGTCTTGAAAATTAAACGTAAGAAAATAATGAAGGTTTTAATTAAAAATCTATATATAAATTGCTAGGAAATTGGGATAAACTTATAAGGGATAGATATTAAATACATGCATTTTTTTTTATTAGCAAAAGTAAAAAAAAAAAAAAAACC
>Ga0209489_101898_pt1 | contig 42917 bp, 25 predicted proteins | sample SiratrowhiteBW_FD_187527 | JGI IMG/M metagenome (GOLD analysis project Ga0209489, IMG submission 187527) | Root nodule microbial communities of legume samples collected from California, USA - Siratro white BW (SPAdes) (version 2) | ecosystem: Host-associated > Plants > Roots > Nodule | place... | reverse complement strand
CTGTGGCTATTTGGATTCGTGAGGGATAGTGGCGGTTGATGTTAGTTTTTTTTTTTAAATTGGGAAAATGGACTTCTTTGCCTTTGGGTTCTGTTTCTGTATTGGTTGCTTGGGGTGGACTTCTGTTTCTGAATAATTTATGTTTTGGTATATGGTTTGAAAATTTTCGAATTTGGGACTTTGCTATTAATTTTCTGGAGTTGGGACTATTAATTTTCTAGAATTAAATTTGCTACTGACTATGGACCGACTTTTGATTAACCTGCTTTATTTTTAGAAAGACTGTTTGGTATTCTTTTGAGTGGGTCTTTAGATTCACTGAGTTCTGAGGAATTTTGTGGGTTTTGAGTTTAGGTATTTTTTATTCTAGTTTGGGGTTTTGTGTTTATTTTCTATCTCTGTGTTAATGATATCTAATGTTACTATATCTTTGTTATTGGAATTTACTGATTGTGCTAGCAGCAGCCAAATTTGCCATATGAACAATATTAGTTGTGCAAAAAATACAGCAATTAGATAATCTCAGGATCGGTAGCAACCGTATCAAGCATCTACCTGATCGTGTCAGTGGCAGCAATCGTCTCATAGATATAATAATTTATAAAAATTAATTTAACAATGCTTGCAAAAATAATTACTCATTGATACTGTACAGGTTAAACAAAACACAACAATACAGATGAAAAACATGAATCTGGACAAAATAAAAAAAAATTCAAGACAGAATGAAAGGAAGAAGACGAATTCGTTGAAGATTCCTAATTTTTTCTTGTTTTCTCTTTCTAGTGGTTTCTACTGCACCTTCAGATTTTTTTCAACAGAAAATGAGTAATATTTTTCAATATTCTTCCTCAGTATCTTTTTCTCTCAAAATTTCTAACAATTTCTGTGTATTCTCTGTCCCTTAATTTTTCTGTCCCCCAATTTTTTTGTGTCCCAATTTTTCTGTGTCCCAATTTTTCTGTCTAACCCTTTGAAAATAGGAGCAGTTCTTTATATTTTTGTCTGTCTATCCCTTCATCTCCCTCCATAATACTCATAACACCCTCAATCATGATTTTTATTAAGAATCAATTATTCCACCTCTCTGTATTAACTCCTTTTGGCTTAAGAGGTTACATTTCAGGAAGAATAAGCAAAAGGACAATAATAAAAAAAAAATTGAATAGTCAGTGAACATGAATAGCCATTAAACATAAATAGCCCCTGAACGTATGAGTATAGAAAGGCTATAGGAGTTAAATAAGGCTATGGGAGTTTAAATGTTAAAACATGATTGTTTGTTAAATGTTAAAAGCATGACTATTGGTTAAATGTTAAAAGCATGACTACTGGTTAAATGTTAAAAGCATGACTATTAGTTAGATGTTAAAATCATGATTACTAAATGTGATAAGTGTGAGAAGGCAAAAAGATGAAAATTTAGTTATGAGAAATAAAATTTGTTAGACACTAATTAAAGAATTAAAAGGTACTAAAGTTACATAGGAACTTGAATGGGCAAAGTGTTTCTGTAAACCTTAGGGCTTATGTGGCAAGCACAATTGAATGGGCAATGTGTTTCTGTAAACGTTAGGGCTTATGTGGCAAGCACAATTAACAGATAAGGGAGGTGTAAACAGTAACTTTTTTTATTAGTAAATTAGGCTTCAGAAAACATCTTTCTATCCAGTTGGGCTCACTTAATTTTTTTATTCAATTTATTTTAAGACAGACGCAACACCCCTTTTTTTGTTATTTTATCATTTTTTTATAAATTTCATTTTATCTTATTATTATTATTATTTAATCCCTTTTTTTGTTATTTTATCATTTTTTTACAAATTTCATTTTATCTTATTATTATTATTATTTAATCAAACTTTACTTATAAAGTCAAAGTTCCTTTTTATTATTTATTCTAAATTGCAAAGAACTAAACGACACATGTTAAAAAGTTTTAATTTCTTATTTTTATTCTTTTATTTTATTTTTTTTCCTTTTTTATATTTGCAAAAAAATAATTTTTATTTGTCCGGACGAAATTGGGTGTTGACAGAGTCTTCTTTCAATATTCAAGCAAGAGATGCTCTTGATTATGGAATTGAAAAGATGTTTTATGCTTCAGGTTTATCATTTAATTTAGCAACAAGTCCTTATTATAGAAGTGTATTTTCTTATGCAGCTAATACTTCTAATCTTAGTGGATATTTGCCACCATCGTATAATAAATTGAGAGGTCTTTTACTTGCAAAAGAGAAAATTCATGTATAAAACCTTTTGGAACCTATAAGAAATTCATGGAAACATAAAGGGATGACAATTGTTAGTGATGATGGAGTGATCCCCAAAAAAGGCCACTTATAAATTTTATGGCTGTCATGGATAGTGGACCAATGTTTTTAAAGTCAATAAATGCATCTGATGAGATAAAAGACAAAGATTTTATTGCTAGACACATGAGAGATGTAGTTATGGAAGTTGGGCCAGATAATGTGGTACAAATTATAACTGATAATGCAACTGTATGTAAAGCCACGGGTATGCTTATAGAATTAGAATTTCCTTCAATTTATTGGACTCCTTGCGTAGTTCACACCTTGAATCTTGTATTGAAAAATATTTGTGCAGCAAAAAATATGGAAAATAATAGTGTTGCTTATGATCAATGTTTTTGGATCTCACAAATTGCTGATGATGCTACATTTATTAAAAAATTTATTGTTGGGCATTCTATGAGAATATCAATGTTCAATATGGCAACTCATTAAAGTTGCTTTCTGTTGCTCAAACAAGATTTGCTTAGACTATAGTCATGCTAAAAAGGTTTAAAAGTTTGAAAAAATGACTTCAAGAGATGGTTATTAGTGATGAATGGTCCTCTTACAAAGAAGATGATGTGGCTAAGGCACAATCTGTGAAAGAATTTTTGTTGGATGATAATTGGTGGATGAAGGTTGACTACATACTTGCTTTTACTGCCCCTATTTATGATGTTCTTAGAAAAATAGATACAGATATGGCTACTCTTCACTTAGTATATGAAATGTGGGATTCAATGATTGAAAAGGTGAGAAAGGTTATATTTGAACATGAAGGAAAGATAGAAGTTGAACATTCATCATTTTTCGAGGTAGTAAACTCAATATTAATTGATCGTTGGACAAAGAGTAGCACATCTCTTCATTGTCTTGCTCATTTTTTAAATCCAAGGTAATGTTAATTTATTTTATGATTATTTTTGTTGTGTTTATCTTATTTATAATATTATAAATTTATAATATTATGTTAATTTATTTATTTTTGTATTTATAATGTTGTAGATATTATAGTAATGAATGGTTAAGTGAAGATTCACAAAGACTTGCTCCACATCAGGATGCCGAACTAACTCATGAGAGGAAGAAATGTTTTATGAGGTACTTTGATGATTCAGATGTAAGGAGACAAGTCAATATAGAATTTGCAAACTTTTTAAATGAAGATGAAGAATTTCACGATGTTAACTCCTTAAGAGATAGAGGTAAAATGGATGCAAAAAAATGGTGGACTGTTCATGGAGCTCGTGCACCAATACTTCAGAAAATAGCTCTTAAGATACTTGGACAACCATGTTCTTCTTCTTGTTGTGAAAGGAATTGGAGTACCTACTCTTTTTTATATATTCTTTGAAAAGGAATAAGATGACACCTAAAAGGGCAGAAGATCTAGTTTATGTCCATAGTAATCTTCGTCTTCTCTCAAGAAACTCCTCAAAATACAAAGAAGAGGAAACTAAATTGTGGGATATTGCAGGAGATGACTTATCATTGAATGATAATGAAATTGTCAGCTTATCTCTTGATGAACCAGAATTAGAAGGTGTATTTTTCAATGAAGATGAAATGTAGAAATTATATCTTTTGCTATACTTTTTTATAAATTTTTTTTTTTTTTTTTTTTTTTTTATAAATTTTAATAAATTTATATATATATATATATATATATATATATATATATATATATTTTCGTGTCCCTGTGTCCGTTAATTTTCAATTTAGTCATATCCACGTGTCCGTGTCCATATCGTATCTGTGTCTGTGTCCGTATCCGGGCTTCATAGGCTACAACTTATCTACATTGATTTGGTTGGACCTCAAAGGACTCCTTCACTTAAGGAGAGTAAATATTATATCATCTTTATTGATGATTTCACTCGAATGTGCTGGATTTACTTTCTCAAATCTAAATCAAAAGTTGTAGGTATTTTTTGGAGATTTAAGCAATGGATTGGAAAGCAAAGTGGTTGCATGATTCAAGCTTTACGATCTGACAATGGGAAGGAGTACACATCAAGACAGTTCACTATGTTTTGTGAGGAAACAGGCATTGAGCATCAATTAACAACTGAGCATCAATTAACAACACCTTACACCCCTCAACAAAATGGGGTTAGTGAAAGGAAGAATCGAACGATAATAGAGATGGTGAGATGTATGCTTCATGAGAAAGGACTACCAAAGGAATATTGGGCAGAAGCTGCAAATCCTGCTGTGTTTTTGTTAAATAGACTTCCCACCAAAGCAGTAGATGGGAAGACACCATTTAAGGCTTGGTATGGTTATAAACCCTTCCTAAAAGATTTTAAAGTGTTTTTATGTTTGTGTTTCCCTTATGTGCCACAAATTAAGAGAGACAAGCTAGACAAGAAAGCTGAACCTGGGATTTTTGTGGGATATAGCTCAGTATCCAAGGCTTATAGAGTTTTTCAACCTTCCATAAGGAAAATTCTTATAAGTCGCAATGTGTACTTTATGGAGAATGAGCAGTGGAATTGGTCTAATGCTGAAAATGTTCCAACAACTGACACTTTGTTGAATCAATATGAGCTTGTTGATGATGCACCCATAAGAGGCACTAGATTGCTCTCAGATATTTATGACAGATGTAATGTAGCAATTCTAGAACCTGCAGGTTATCTTGAAGCAATGGAGAATCCTAAATGGAGGATTGCAACGCAGGAGGAGCTTTTCATGATCGAAAAAAATCAAACTTGGGAGTTAGTTGAAAGACCTGAAAACAGGAAAGTCATAGGTGTGAAATGGGTGTTTAAAACAAAGTTGAATGCAGATGGTTCAATCAATAAGTACAAAGCAAGGTTAGTCGTGAAAGGGTATGCTCAAATTTTTGGAGTATATTACTTTGATACGTTTGCATCGGTTACAAGACAAGATACCAACAGGATCCTGCTAGCTATTGCAGCCCAAAAGGGATGGAAAATCTACCAACTTGATGTCAAGTCAACCTTTCAAAATGGTTTTCTCGAGGAAGAAATCTTTGTTGAGCAACCTGAAGGGTTCTTTGTGAAAGGACATGAAGACAAAGTCTACCTATTAAAGAAAGCTTTGTATGGATTGAAACAAACTCTAAGAGCTTGGTACAACAGAATTGATGAATTCTTATCAAAATTAGGCTTTGTTAAAAGTCTTAGTGAATCCACTTTATACATCAAAGGTAATCAAGCTAATTTTATTGTGATTTCTTTGTATGTTGATGATCTCCTAGTTACTGGCAGCAATGCTGAATTATTCAGCAATTCAAAGATGATATGCTACAAGTTTTTTAGATGACAGTTTTGGGAGACATGATATATTTGCTTGGTATGGAAGTTAAGCAAAATGATGGTGAAATTTTCATTAGTCAAAGGAAGTATGTGAAGGAGATCTTGAAGAAATTTAGCATGGAGAATTGTAAAAGTATGAATACTCCTATGTGTCAAAAGGAGAAGTTATGCAAGGATGATGTTTCAGAACAAGTGGATGAAACACTCTACAAAAGATTAATTGGTTGCTTGATGTATCTTATAGCAACAAGGCCAGATATCTTGTATGCGATACTTATACTTTCATGGTTCATGAATTGTGCCAAAGAATCTCATTTAAAAGCAGCAAAGAGAGTGTTGAGATATGTCAAAGGACATTAAATTATGGCATCAAGTTTAGTCAATCAAAAGATTTCAAGTTACAAGGTTATTCTGACAGTGATTGGGGAGGATCTTTAGATGACATGAAGAGCACTTCAGGCTATTGTTTCAGTTTTGAATCAGGAATATTCTCTTAGAGTTCAAAAAAGCAAGAAGTTGTTGCACAGTCAATGGCAGAAGCTGAATTCATAGCAGCCACAATAGCGGTAAATCAAGTCTTATGGCTAAGAAAGATTTTAATCGATTTGTACTTGGAGCAAGAGACTACTACTGAAATAATGGTGGACAATCAGGCAACCATAGCTATCTCAAAAAACCCAGTTTTTCATAGAAAAATAAAGCATTTCAGCATCAAGTTATTCTTCCTTAGAGATGTACAAAGGGATGTATAGTGTGCTTGGAGTATTGCAAGTCAGAAGATCAACTGTCAGATATTTTTACCAAAGCACTTCCAAGAAACAAGTTTGAGTCACTAAGAGAGAAACTTGGACTTATCAATCACTAATGCAAAGAGGCGTGTTGAACGGGTATTAACGTGCATTAACAATTGGTTATATATTTGACCAAGTTTTTAGGAATAATATTTATTAATTGCAGATATTTTTGTTAGTGGCTATGGATTAGGAAGTTGTTATTTTTTACTGTTACAAAGTCATTATTTAAACATATTATTGATGAATAATAAAATTATCTTCCTCTCTTTCTTTTGTTTAGTTTTAACCACTAACAAACATAGTAACATTAATAAAGAGTAATCAAGAAAACTACTGATTCACAAGAGCCTAACGTAAATAGGACGGCTAGAGTTGGCAAATTGGTAATTTATTTTATTTAATAAAAGAGTGTAATTTTTTTTTATCAAAAGGAATAAGTTGGTCGTAAAAAAAACTAAAATCATACATTTTGGTAAAAAAAAGTAAAATTACACCCGTTTCATAAATACTAAAAAGGTTTGATCTGTTTAATATTTTGCCAGCTAGAGTTAATCAATTTTGCTTCTTAAAATTACATATAAATGACAAATAGATTGTTTATTGGAAGGTTTGTTTGGTTTAGAGAATGAATTTGAGTAAATTGTCTATAAATGGTAAGGTTATCTTGATTAAGAGATAGATGGTAAAATCTGAAAGGATTTGAGAAAAATATTTGTAAAAATAAAGTTTTAAAATTACAATTTTACCCTTATCTATAAAAATAATTAAAAATTACATATTTTTAATTTAATTATAATTTTAATAGTTCTAATAACTTTTACAAAAAAAATTAATAATACAATTAACTTTATTTAATTTAAAATAAAATATTATTAAGTTATTAAATACAATTAATAAACTTATCAATTTTTCTATATTAAATTTATGTATATTATTTTTTTTATATTTATTTTTCTGTAATAACAATATTATCATTATATATTTATATTTATTATAAATAATTACACCTACCTTTATTATATTATATTTATATTATTATTATTACTTATTTTTATTAAACATATTATTTCATATAACTTAATTTAATATATATTTTTTATTTTTTATTATATTATTATATATAATTAATATAATTAATTATATATTAAATTTATAATATATATTTATTATATATAATTAATTATATGTTAATATTATAACATATAATTGATTATATGTTAGATTATATATTCACACGATCGATTATACGTTAATTATATATATATATATATATATATATATATATATATAATCGAGTATAATTAAAAAGTTTATAAGTTTAATTGTGAACGCGTTATGTAATTTTGAATGTTCTGAGATGGTATCTTCACAAATCTCGTCAAAGAATGAAGAATGTTATCTTACAAATTTTAATTAATTTGTCATTATAAATTGTTTAAACTTCAAAGATTTGTCGTATATATATAAACTTCAAAGATTTGTCGTGCGTTACAGTTGAACCGCGACAATCATCTCTTCTAAGTGTTAGTTTTTCATAATTTTAATATACTTTTGTAATTCTTCATGAGCATTCAATTTTTCAGAACTTTTCTTGGGTTCCCTGTTTCTTTTTTTAGTTCTTCGACTGCAATAGATTCTTATAACTAACAAATTAACAATTATCCAAACGTATCAACTAGTATATTTTGCAGCATTTCAGTGGCAAATCCCACTAGCTCGAATCAATTTTTCGAGTTTCCATGAAGAGAACGTGAACCAGTGAATGCCATAACTTTACACCCCACTTTGAATATACTTATGTATCAGTTTCAATTTGCTCTACACCCTCTTTGCAATATTTCCTTTGCCATGATCTGGTTGGTAAAAGCCCTTACTGTTGTGACCTGTTAATCTTCACACCAAACATGGTTTTGAGCATACTTGCATAGGATCGTACATAAACCAAACAACAACAGTAGCAATCTGTTAGCAGTAATGTGGAGGTTGGCTGACTAGATTCACCCCTATTTGGAAGACTTTGCATTCTAGGATTCAAGCACCAATCACTGCCCCAACACAGTTATCATCTTCGAATTCAGATTGGTTTATTAGTATTTCAACTTTGCACCCAGCCAGACCTAATTTAGGGTCTTCTTTGCCTCTCTATGGTACTGCTTCAGCCAAGGCCTCTCTGAACAAAGATTTCCAACAAGTGCTTCAACCATCTCTCTTAAGACATTTCTATAAATTTTTTTTTCATGCATTCATGGAATTCTAAAGGATATTAGAATTTATGATTCTCACAGTTGATCTTTAGTTTTTCTCCTCTCTTTCTTCTTCTCCTTTGACTTTTCTTGATGATAAGAGAAGAGACCCTATATACACCGATAAAACTGGCTATGCCTGGTTTTCCAAGTATATCTTTTATTTTATATTCTAAAGAGAAAGGAGAGAGATTTATTTTATACTATAATAATATAAAATCTCCACTGACTTTATTAACTTTATAAGAGTAACAACCATCACATTGACTTTTTTTTATTAAAATCAGTTACATAAATTACATGGACTATAATTATAATAATATTTATTTCAAATATTCTTACAATATCCCACTTGGTCCATATCAAGACTTGAAGATTCAACAACCATAAGAGCTCACTTTTCATTGAAATAATCAATTCATCATCCTTAATTAGAATTAAATCGAGTGAATCATGGCGATCCATATCAATAAGCGATATATTTCTTCCATGTATCACAGATCAATTCAATTCTCAAACCATCAATCAAAGAATATTGTAATCTTCGAATTAAACACACATATTATATGTTATCACACCAAAACAATGCATGTACATAACATAATGTGGATAACAACCATAAATAAGCAAAAACATAACTTTAATTGAATTCACAAGTATCAAACAATACAAGCAAATTATACACATCATACTAATCATGCTAACAAGGACTTATCAATTATTCCCATGTCTCTCACATGACCAGAAAATATTTTAGGTGACAACCCTTTAGTTAGTGGATCCGCTATCATTTGATTAGTACCAATTTGCTCAATTGACACTCTTTGTTTCTGCACTTTATCCTTAACTAACAAGTACTTTAAATCCATGTGTTTTGCACCTTTGGAATACTTGTCATTCTTAGAAAAGAGAACAGCTGCAGAATTATCACAACAAATTCTCAGCTGTCTAGCAATGTTATCCACAACATTAAACCTTGCGATAAAGTTCCGCAGCCATAATGCATGAACTGTGGCTTCAAAACATGCCACAAATTCAGCCTTCATGGTAAAAGTAGTGATGATAGACTCTTTTGCACTTTTCCATGAGATTTCTCCTTCAGCCAACATAAAGATGTAACCAAATGTTGATTTTCTTGAGTCTATACATCTAGCATAATCTGAATCTGAGTAACCCACCACTTCAAGGTCATCTGTCCTTCTATAAATAAGCATGTGATCCTTGGTGCCTTGTAAGTACCTAAGGATTTTCTCTACAACTCTCCAATGATCTATTCCGGGATTACTTTGGTAGCGACTTAACATTCCAATTGCAAAACTTATATCTAGTCGAGTGCAAGTCTGAATATACATCAAGCTACCAACCACTGAAGCATAAGGAATAGACTACATTTCTTTTCGTTCCAAATCATTTTTGGAACATTGCATTTGATTAAATTTACCTCCCTTCTGAATTGGAACTATCCCTGAAGAACAACTTTCCATTCTAAATCTCTCTAATACCTTTTTGATGTATCCCTTTTGAGACAATCCTAACACTCCTTGTGATCTTTCACGGAATATCTCTATCCCTATCACATAGGATGCCTCACCCATATCTTTCATCTCAAATTTGTTAGAGAGAAATTTCTTTACATCATGTAACAAAACAATGTCATTAGTAGCAAGGAGAATGTCATGAACATATAGAACCAATATAATAAACTTGCTCCCACTAATCTTTATATAGATACACCAATCAACGATATTCTTTACAAAACCATATGACAAAATAGTATCATTAAACTTGAGATACCATTGTCTAGAAGCTTGTTTAAGTCCATATATTGACTTCTTTAACTTATGCACAAACTTTTCTTTTTCTGTGCACACAAAACCTTCAGGTTGGTCCATATAAACCTCTTCTTCTATGTCACCATTTAGAAAGGCGGTCTTTACATCCATTTTGTGAAGCTCTAAGAGTCCTTCTTTGAAACTGAAGAAAATATCTCTTTATAGTCAATGTCAGCCTTTTGATTGTAACCTTTGGCGACAAGTCTAGCCTTATACCTTTCAATGTTCACTTTCGAGTCTCGTTTTGTCTTAAAGACCCATTTAGAACCGACTCGTTTTGCACCTTTAGGCAACTCAACTAGATCCCAAACTTTATTGTCATCCATTGATTTCAACTCTTCTTTCATAGCATCAAACCTCCTTTCAGAATTGTTACTTTCCATGGTTTGTCTAAATGAGACTGGATCTTCATCAATGCTTAAGTCACATTCATGTTCAAGTGAATAAACCACATACTCATTTGTAATAGCCAGTCTTCTTTGCCTTTCAGACCTTCTTAAGGCTATTACTTGTGGTTCATCTATTCTTTGCTCATTAATAACTTGTGCATCATTGGTTGGTTCATTATCCATATGTTCATTTCGTGGGTTTGGAATATTGATTTGTTGCATTGGAATGTTGTGCGACCTTGATACAACAAAAGGAACAACAACTTGAGAAGAAACATCATATGTAGGTACTTCTGCATGTTTCTCTTGAATATCCACCTTTCGTGATTCCTCACTCCCACTGATCTAGCCATTTTCAATGAACCTAGCATTACCAGACTCAACTATTCTTGTACTGTGATTAGGAAAATAAAATATGTACCCCTTTGACTTATCAGGATAGCCAATGAAAAAACCACTAATGGTTCTTGCATCGAGCTTCTTTTCATGTGGATTATACACCCTTACTTCTGTCGGACACCCCCAAATGTGAAGATGCCTCAAACTAGGTTTCCTTCTTGTCTGCAGTTCATAAGAAGTCTTAGGAACTGCCTTACTAGGAACCCTGTTAAGTAGATATGCATTAGACTTTAATGCATACATCCACAATGATAAAGGTACATTACTATAATTTATCATATTCCTAACCATTTCCATAAGAGTACGATTCCGCCTTTCAACTACACCATTTTGTTGTGGTGTATCGGGCATTGTATACTGTGCACATATGCCCCGACTTTCAAGTAACTTTGCAAACGGACCTTTACATTGTCCACTTTTATTAAATTTTCCATAATATTCACCACCTCTATCAGATCTCACAACTTTTACTTTTCTATCTAACTATCTTTCCATTTCATTTATAAAAGTCTGGATTGAGACTTTTCATGAAGTAAGTATAGATAACAATAATGTGAGAAGTCATCAATAAAAGTGATAAAGTACTTTTCACCACTAAAAGATGGAGCATCAAATGGACCACATATGTCAGTGTGTATCAATTCAAGAAGTTGACTGCTTTTTGTGGCTGGATTCTTTGAAATGTGTTTTGTTTGCTTGCCTTTAATGCAATCCAAACACACATCTCAGTCACTAAAATCCAATTCAGACAAAATTTCACTTTCACTAGCCTCGACATCCTTTCTTTGGATATGAGACCTAACCTTTGATGCCATAAGAAAGCAAAATTCTCCTTACATACTATATGATTACTATGTTCAACATGAAACAAAGATACAACAAATTTAACATCAAGATTGAAATGGTATAAGTCATCAATTAAAGTACTAGACCATAATAGTACAAATTCTTATACAATGATAAAGAACCATTACCAATCCTAAAGTTAAATCCTAACTTATCCAACTTTGCAACAGAAATTAAATTTCTAGCACATACAAAAACATAGAGACATTTTTCTAGATCCAAACAACAGCCACTATCCAGGATCAATCTATACGTCCCAATTCCTTCTATTCGTGCTTTCATTTTGTTTCCCATGTACACTAACTTTTCAGCTCCTCTTATGGGTTGGATTGAAAGGAATCCCCGTAAAACATGTGATACATGAGTAGTTGCACCAGAATTTAACCACCAGGTATTATTAGGCACTTCAATAAGATTTGATTTGAAACCTATTGAAACATAGTAGGTACCTTTCTTTTCAGAAAATCTTTCTTGAAATGTGCAGCCTTCTTATAGAAGAAACATGTCTTCTCCTTATGGATTTTGCCTTCATGAACTTTTAGTGAAGTTTTATCCTTCTTATTCTTTTTACATGGCTTAGCTTTACTACTACTAGCCCATCATGAAATGTGACATGGAGAGAGTGATCTCTCATTTTATTTAATCTCCCTTCCTCCTGAACTAACATGGCCTTAATTTCTTGAAAGTTTCATTTTTCGTTAATAGTGTTACAATTTACGTGGAACTGGCCAAACTCAGTAGGAAGTGAGTTTATAATGAATTGTACCAGAAAAGATTCACTCACATCCATACCCATTGATTTCAGTTTTGTTGCTAGATTTGCCATTCCAGTCACATGATCATGAATGGGTTGTGACCAATCAAATTTCTTGGTCGTTAACTCATTCATCAAGCTGCTCACAATAGACTTGTCAGTAATGTCTGATTGAGAATATTCCTTAATTTTCTCCATGAATTCCTTAGCATCATCAGTCTTAGGCATAGATGGCTTCACATTTTCAGCCAAAGTTATCTTCATCAAGCTCAGACTCAATTGGTTAGACTTTTTCCATGCATGATAAAGAGATTTATCCTCTTCGGAACTAGTCTCAGTAATGGTTGCGAGCTTCTCATCCATTAATAATGCAAGGTCTAAGTCCATAAATCCCAATTGAAATCGAATTTGTTCAGACCACTCATCATAATTAAGCCCATTGAACTTGACAATGTCATTTCCTACACCATACAAATTCATGGAAACTGCAAAATTTTCATACAAAACTATACATTAACATTGTGTATAAAAATATGTAAAACATATTCAGATAACTTCTAACCAAACTTTCAGTGTATATTAATGATCTCGTTTGGGCGATACATCAACATACAATTACATGATATATGCACTAATTAGAATTTACTATCTTTGGATAGAATAAAACTACTATTGCCTTTACATCTCCATCTTTCACATTATAAGAACAATTAATCAACCTTTGGGTGATTCTTAATGTCTTATAACAATGAACTTTAATATACCCATACATAAATATCTATTCAATTGGTAATTAAAATCAGATTTGATCACTTTGGTGATTACAAATCCATCATAATATTAATCTTAAAATTAATTTTCATTAATGCAATAAAACAGATCAAGGTTGAGCCACATTGTATTTACTGCAAGTTCCTATCTCTCATCTTTGAATTGCTCCAACCTTTCTTTTACTTTGCTTGATGGTGATAAAAGAGACCGTACATACATCGGTAAAACTGGCAACGTCTTTTATTCAAAGTGTATCTTTTATTTTATATTTTAAAGGGAGAAGAGAGGGATTTATTTTATATTATAATAATATAAAATCGTCACTGACTTTATTAACTTTGTAAGAGTAACAACCATCACATTGACTTTCCTTTTATTAAAGTCAGCCTTATAAATTACATGGATCATAATTATAATAATATTTATTTCAAATATTCTTATAATTTCTGGCAACTTTCCCATCCAGTTTTTCTACAAAGACAACTTTCTTCAGCTCCATGCCAAATTCTCCCTCTAAAACACTTAAATTGCCTTCTCCCCATTATTAGCCTAATTGTAACAAGGTTCCCTTGGTACAGTGTCTAAAACTTGTAGCCTTGTCATTAAAGTGTTACAATGATGCAACGATGATTGATGCTACCTATTATACATACTACCTACAATTCTAGTTCTATGTCCAATTTGAGTTACTGGTATTTATTTTATAGTGTTTTCATACATATTAAACACATAACTTATGTTAAATTGATAACTTATTTTGTTACGACTACAAGTATTCCAATCACAATATAACAAATAATAAAATTATCGTTCTTTTCAAAAGAAAGTTATACAATATAAAATAATAACTACAATTAAAATAAATTTAGATTTAAGAATAATATTATAAACTCATGATATATGCAGGAAATTAAAAACAATTAAAAGAATATTTTATATTTTTTATCAACAGTTGAATGCAAAAAAAGGCTAATTAATAATATGATAAACTTGTCAAGGTTGAATCTTACCAATTTTCACTCTCATTTAACGTTTACTTCTTTTCCTATTATTAATAAATGTCAACTCACAAAATCACTCACCTAAAATTCCCCAGGTAGATGAGTCTAAGATTATCTATTAACCGTCAATTCCTTGATTAACTATATAAATGAATCTTATATTCTCACAATGGTCTTAAGAAAATTATTGAATCACTCTTTATTTCTAAAAACGAGTTTTCATTCACTAGTTTAATTCAGATCTAGAATCAAGAAATATTTTCCATTACTCTCAAGAGTCAATAATCAAGTTATAAACCAACACTACACACACTATGTATAAAATTAATATATTTATACAAGCAAAGGAAAAACATAAATATTAAAATAGAAACCATTATATGAAAGTTCAAAAAGGTTTAACCTAATCCCGATAACAGAGAATTTAGCTCCTTATAGACATGTGATACCAAACCTTACAATAGAGTAGTGGAATAAGAAGAAGAATTCACAAGAATTCCTAAGACTATCTTCCAAGAGTAAATTTCGAGCTCCAATAGCTTAAGATGCCTAACCTTAGTATGAGGAACTATTAAATAAACTCTAAAATTTGACGCTTGCGCTCGACCCTGGTCAGCTATGTTGTGGACCATTGAATTATTTTATTATTGCAAGGACTGCGTCATCCTACACCTCCAAACGTTTCTCGAGGAACTTCCAAACGTTTTAAAGATGTTCAAAGTGTCCCTGAATTATTATTGTGCAAACGAAATTGTCCCTCAGAACCCTAAAGTCTCATTAATCTTCCAACTCACCTCCACTGCTCTGTCGTCACCTCTAACGCACCTCCACTGATTATGTTTGTTGTTGTTGTCGCCGGTTTGCTTTCGTCAACCACCACTGTCTACATACTTATCAACCATTTGAGGTAAGGATGCTTTATTGAACGTTTTGTGGTTGATTTGAGCTGTTTATGCGATTTGAGGGTGTTCTGTGGGTTTATGATTTTTGTTGACAATGAGTTGTGAAATGGGATGTCCCGTAACTATCATCCGGATCCGCAAAACAATTCCAGAACAACCCATTTCGCAACTCATTGTCAACGAAAAAACAGCCGCAGAATGGATTGTTCCGGAACTGTCATCCAGATCTGGAGAACAGTTTCGGAACAACCTACTTCGGGACTATTTTTTCATTGACAATGAGTTGCGAAATGGGTTGTTCTGGAATTATTCTCCGGATCTAGATGATAGTTCCGAAACAGTTCATTCTGCAGTTGTTCTACGCTGTCACCACTGCATTGTTGATGCTCTGTTGCTGCTCAACACCGCTCCACTGCTGATAACACACGTTGCCGATGACACACACCGCCATTCAAAGCCCCTACTGCCAAAGAACACAGCCACAACTGTCCACCTTCACTACACCTCTCTCTTCCATTGTTCCATTACTTTAATATACATAGGGGTGAAATTGTCTTTGCAAACAGGACAATTTAGAACCTTTTTTAAAATTTGGAGGTGCCTGAAGAAGGCTTGGAGGTGCAGGAAGAAGCAGCCTATTGCAAGCTTTAAGGCCCAATCTGTGCTAGACCCATGTCCTCTTGTGTCGGGCTCAAGTTTGTAGAGCCCGACGTGGTTTCTTTTACTCCAAATTTCTCTTTTCTATCACTCTTTCAAGGCTTCCATCCTCCATCTTCTAATCCAATACTCTTTTTGCTCAAATTCAACCAAAATACTAGAAATTAGCAATTAAATCCTTTTTTCTGACTCTCATAGTCAATTATTAACAAAAACCAATGAAAATTGAGAATTAAGAAATTTTTAAGTGTGAAGGGAATTGATTTTTGTCATAAAATAAGTCAATAATGTCATATAAATCCACTCTATCAGAAATTAACCCTAAAGAGTTGTGCTCATCCATACCCACCCTTTAAGGTGTGTTATACACTAGATTTCTTCTTCCTTTACTATTCCCTCCTTTAAAATAACCCTATTTAGTTGGTTTCATATTTCCTAGATAATTGCTACCCATACCCGTTTTCACACCCTATTCTAGTTAAAGTTAAGTTTTGTCAAGTAAAACTTTGAGAAGTGACACCTAATATTCTTGTGCCTTACTAAACTAACACCCACCCACCTATCACACTTATCCCAAATGTTCTGTACCACACTACATGTGACAAACAGGTGATTTGTAATCTCATATTCACTTTGACATAATGAACACAAGGTGTTAATTAACCCCACCATCCTCTTCTCTAAATTTTCTTTTGTGGGTACTTTTTCCAATAGTAGCTTCCATGAGAAATGTAAAGCCGAAGGCTTTACTTTCAGACTTCAAAGTTGTTTAAAGACTTCAATTTCTTGTTTCATGATGAAATTTAGCACGACGTTATATGCATATTTCATAGAATAATTTTCTCCATCTTCTTCAGACCATACCCATGTATATTGGGTATTTCTATTACAATTAAAGAGGCTTAACTGCAACATGAGTTGTTGTTCCTGCTTAACTTTCCATACAAATCTACTTCTCCAACTTAAGTTCTACCTCGAAGTATCGTTCTCCCATTTTCTTAATTCCTTGATAGAGCTTTCCTTACCACTTAAGAGTGACTACAATTTAGGGTAGATACATTTCAAGGTATGTTCTGCAGCCCACTTATCTGACCAAAATCTCACCTTGTCCCATTCCCCACTAACCATTTAACATAATTAACAAACCAGTTTAACAATTTGCCTTTTCCACACATAAGAAGTAACTCTCTCCACCACCATAATTAGTTTTGGCCAACTTTATCCTCATTTAGGCTTTGTTTGGATTAGGGAGTTGATTTGAGTTGATTTGACATGAAAGTGTGTGAAAAGTTTTGTTATTTGGATTAAGGAAAAGAAAGTGAAATTTGAGTGAAAAATTTATAGAAATTTGTGAATGATATGATGTGTGTGACTGATAAAATAATTTTGTTAGTAGATGAAACCATAATTAAAATTAATTTAAAATTAAATATAATTATTATTTAATTAATGAAATTATAAAATTATCAATTATTTTAAACTAAAAATTAAATTATTATTGTTAATAATAATATTGTTTTATAAATTTATTTTGATTATTGTTATAATTTTAATTTTATTATTATTAATTATTATTTTATTATTATTTTTAGTTTTTAATATTAATATCATTAATATTTTATTTTTATTATTATTAATATTTTTATTTTTAATAATATTGTATTAATATTAGTATTTTATAATTTCAATAAATTTATTATTATTTAAGTAATTATTATTATTATTATTAATATGGTATGTTATATAATTAAATATATTTATTTTATTATAATATAAATATTAATAAATTAATTATGTATTACCAACTTTCGCTCAAATCTTCGTTTCTTTGCAAAGAAGAAATACTGTTAAAATTTTTATCGATTTTTGTTTTTTAATAATATTTTATTTCTCGAAAAAACCAACTTTCTTCTTATTTTTGCCCTGTTCTTCCGTCTACGTGTTTCTATCGATGGAAATAAACACTTCCTTAGATATTTCGAAGATCCATATTTTGACTCAAGAACAACCTTCCATAACACTTTACTTCAATACTTAATCATTACTTTTACTTGGCCAATAGGGACATGTTAAAGTACTCTACATCTTTGATATGCTCTTTTGGTTTGCATATCCTCCACTTGACCTAAGATATCTTCCTACTCTCATAACCTAAATTGAAATGAATTTCATTTACAATCTAGTTATTACCTCAAAAACATATTTGGAAACTCTAAAAACAGATAAATAAAACAATAGTAATGAAACAAAAGAGAAAAATCATACTAATCAAAGAAAATGAAAATAGAGATTCACAAAGAGCAAATGAGTAAATTTACTTAATCAATGGCTAAAATAAATAATAATAAAAAAAATTGTATATTCTATATTCCAATTGTGCATACATTTTGGTTTATCTTTTGTTCAAAAGTCCAATACTCACCTTATGTTTGCTTCTAACTTTGCTATTCTTGTAGACACATTTAAGGGAGACAAACTTGTTTGTATAATATGTACTTTCCTCACTCAAGTGATATGAGAATATTAAAAAAAATCGCATCACATATATTACAATAAAGCAAATATCTTTATCTTTTATAGTTGAACTTGATTTGTCACAATCCCAAATCCCAAAAGTCAAAATTGAAAAAGAAAATAACAATAAAAATAACAAAAAAAAATAGTTGATAGTACAAAAATAAATAATATTATACATTATTTTTTTATACATGATTATTATAATAATCGTTTATGTTATAAGTTTTATAATATAATCGATTATAATATAATATAAAACAATAAAATAATAAATAATAATAATAATAAATTAATAATATAAATATTAATAAAATAATAAAATTAAAAATAATAATATTTAAAATAAATTTATAAAATAATAATAAAAAGTTATAAATAATAATTATAATAATATTAAAACTAATAATACTCAAAATAAATTTATAAAATAATAATGTTATAATATAAAATTAATAATAAACTTAAATAATAATTATAATAATAAAATTATGAAATAATTATAAGAACAATAATATTAAATTAAAAAAATAATAAAAAAATTTAGCAAATAATAATATTAATAATTAATCTATTTTGACAAAAAAATAATTATATTTAATTTTAAATTATTTTTAATTATATAAAAATAAAATTACAAGCTTATAATTTTATAAATTTAAAATCATTAAAATAAAATTTCTCCTAATTCCAACAAGGTCAGCTTCTTCTCACTTATGGATGAAATCCATCCTTTTCAAGTTTCTCGACGTACAAAAGAACACCGACTCTGTCATACTCTACTCCCTCTACTGTATCTTCAAATACAAACACACCGCACGCACAGTGAGGAAATAGACCAGAAACACTTGTTGCTTTCTAAATAGAACCATGTTCTTCAACGCTACCTCTTCTTCCAAAATCGAAATCCAAACATTGAGGAGTTCTCGAATCGAAACCAAAATCCCCATATCTGCTTCTAAAATGGACCTCTGAAATCCCCATTCTCTGGTTCCAAAATCGAATCTCAAATTTCCCAATCTCCCATTCCAAAATTGCAACCTAAATCCCCATTCTCTGGTTCTAAAATCGACACCGAATTCCCTAATTTTTGGTTCCAATTTGTGAAACCGAAATCCCTAATCTGTCGTTCCAAAATTAAAACCCAAATTCCCAATCTGGTCATTCAAAAATCAAAACTGAAATACCTAATCAAGAGCTCTACACACAGTAACTGTGATTGAAGCCCCATTCTCGTCGAGAGCTTCAAATTGCACTGTCTTCCACGAATATTGGACGAATAGCTCCGTTGTGACGGCCTGAACCAGTGGCGAGTCGAAGGATCCATTTGGAGGCTTCATTGATCGAGTATTGACATTCTCTCTCTTTCCTATGTTGTTGGATAATCTTGAGTGTTTTCAAAAGATACTTCAAATCTTTTTTATAAATAGCTGTGTTGGGTTGTTCATCTTTGTCCTTTGTACGTGAGTTCTTGAGTTGTAAGAGATTGTTAGAGAAGATAGTTATATTACAGGACAACTTGCAGATAAGTTTTCTTTTTGCATTGAACATAACATATTTGAAATATAATTTTGTTTTCCACTTTATGCATTCAGGGGCTAGTCATTCATCATCGGGAGTTGGTGATTTTGGACAAGTAAGACATCAGGTATAGCCGAACTTGGCCTGCTTGAACAAACAGAGTATATTGCATTTATCTTCCTATAGTTTCGTATTTTCATGGATCCGTTCTTTAGTTTCTTACTTGTGTGTTTGCATTCGTACTTGTTTTTTAATTCCTTTAATTTGAAGTTTTCTATTTAGTTTTTAAATAGTTCTGACTAAAATATTACAAAATTTACTTACTTTACTTCAAAGTTGCAAGTAAACTTGAAATCATAATAATTTAAAAAAAAATAATGTGCGTCTTACTTTCTTGTTGCCTAACATGTGATGAAGAGCCATTATTGTATCTTGTTCTTGTTTGCTAAAAACTGCTCTCTTCAATCCAGGCCTGAGGTAGTTAATCCAGCTTAGAAGGCAGCTTTTCCCATTTGTTTGGAAGCCTAGAAATTTAAGTGTAGTTAGTAACTCAACATCAGATAAAATAAATACAAATTCACCCTTTATAAAATTGAAAAATTAAAGTGTAATTTTGACTAAATATATAAAGTTATAAAGCATAGATGTTTGCAAATTAGCGTGAAAAAGGCTTAGGTTGTCTGAATGAAGATTCTAAACTTTTAACCAATTTTCGACTATTCTAATTTGAATTTGATTGGACAAAGTTGTTAGAGTTGCTTTTGCTAAAGAATGTCTGACCTCTTAATTGTTGATTTATTTCACTACACTTGTCAAGTACTTTATATAACCAACCAACGACAATGAAGCATGTCAACATTTGAGCTCAGTCACTTGATCAAAATCAAACAAGTAAGGGAAACCAATGAATGCTCCTTAATTTGGAAAGTAGCAGATATACATCATGTAAATATGCTCTTGATATGAGGGATAAAGGATCATAGGGAATAAAAAGGGTCTCACATGACTTATGGTTAGGGTTGAGCTGCAGCATCCATGAGCATTCTTAAAGAATTAGGTTTCTGACCTTATTATCTTGTTTAGGTGACCATAACCCTTTTCTGTATTTTGGTTTTGCATTTTGTAGTGGCTGATTTTCCATTTTCCCTATTTTTTTTTTTTTTTTTTATCAGAATCTGAGTTCAATGGTAAGATCGGTTTCCTTGGAGCATATATGAACTAAAAAAGAGAGAACAAACAGGCATAGAGAACAGAGAGAATGAAAGGGCATTGAAATAGTGCACAAGCAGACTGATATATAATGCAATAGATAGGTGTGATTGTGCAGTATATATGTTCATTTTGATAGGTGTGATATATAACGTGACAGTTATAGTGTAATAAATAGGTGTGAATTGTAGTCTTGAATAATGTGTTTTTTTTCTTCTCTGTCTGTCATTTAAGTTGGGTGACAGTTTTATTCCGTGTGTTTGAGTTTAGAAAATTGTAGTACTTGTTATAGTCAGAGATTTACTTAACGAGACATGCATTTGGGGTAAACTACATAGAACAAATTAGCCAAAAAGACTCATAATCTAACACAAGGACTGTATAAATAAGTCATTATATTTTTTCTTTTGGAGGAAAAATGGAAATTCATGTACCAGAAATATCTGAACTGAACCTTTGAACAAGGAATGCTAAGAACAGCAAAGAATGTTTAATGCAGATCCTCCACCTCTCCTGTCCATATTCAAGCCAAGTGGCATCTACTAACAGAATTAAGCCAACTAAAGCTAGATGAAAGGAGGATACAAAGGGTACTTTGTCCTTAAACTCAATGATAGTATTCTTTTAGCATAAGCTTCAAACAACACGTTGTTGTTAAACATCATAGATATATATACCACTGAACAGAGAGATATATCATCGCCCTTGGTCTATTGTTGTCAATGTGCATAACTATTATGGAAGGGCAAATATTGTAGAACAGAGGACTACACAGTAGGGAAGGCAATTTTATTGATGTAGTACGTGAAAGAATTAAGAGAAGTATTTCCGGAAATGAGAATAAACTAGAAGATTGAACTAGTCACTTAGCTACAACCTCCCAAAATCAAACCTCAGGCTTCTAACACAATGAATATGGACTGTAGCAATGCGAGTAGGAGAAGAACTAGAGAAGTGAGGTGGCAGAATGGAGTATCACAAATTAGTACCAGCCTCAACAGCTATTTCACATAATTTGTCATAAAGAAATCAAACTAATGGAACGAAGAGATCAAGTTCAATATACTAGCTGGGGGATCAAGTAGGGATGGTAGACAGCCAACATTGTTAAGATGCTTAGTTATATTATTCTCAGATGTCTTGTAGGGTAAGGTTGGATTACATTATTATGAGTAATGAGGGAACGTTATCAATTAAGACAAGTTAGATAATCCCTAGGTATCTATGTTAGTTAGAGGAAAAGGATATGAAATATAATGTAATCCTTTGTTTTGGTTTTTACACAAGGATTGGAGCACCCAAGTCCTTTAATGTAAATTCTTACCAATAAAAAGAAATAGATAACATAATGAACCATCACACGAAAAGGAAAACCCTAAAAAAGGGCATGTTAAGAATGATGAGAACCCAGCACAGAGAAAGGCCCTATACTTTTGAAACACCTCTGGGAATAATATACCAATCTGAAAAGAGGTAGAGAGCACCATTCAATGTAGCTTAATTTGTAGCATTTCCAAGGCACCTTAACCTGCTCTATATTATACGGAAGATGACCTTTGCTTACATTAGTCCTGCTAAGGCTACGTGTATTTGTTAATATAGCTACTGGGTTGTGAAGTTAGCAACCTTTGTTATTGGTGTTGGCTTGGCACTTGATGTTTGAACCTTAGCTTTGCATCATTTTTGCCACAAAATGTGTCGTACTTTTCTAAGTTAGGGTTAGAGATATCCAATCCCCTATTGAATTTTTTTTGAAGTTGTTGCTGATATATATGTATTTGATGAATTCAATCAATGGAGTTTTACAAAAGAAGTTTGAAGACTTAGATGTATTAGAGTGTCTGTGTGTTAGTTTTTGGTTTGCTTTCCAAGTTGTTTGATTCTTATTCACTTCAAAGAAAGTTGTTTTTCAAAAAGATTGTTTAGAACTTATCTTGGTGACAAGATAACTTTAACTAATTAAAAGGTATTTGAATCCATTGAAATAGTCATTACTGAAGTTTATTATGGCTGCAGTAGATATTTTAATAGATTATTTTATTAAATCAATCTATTAAAATCACTTAAAACACCTTGAGTAGTTCTGAAGTTTATTATGGCTGCAGTAGATATTTTAATAGATTATTGTTGTCAATGTGCATAACTATTCTGGAAGGACAAATATTGTAGAACAGAGGACTACACAGTAGGGAAGGCAATTTTATTGATATAGTACGTGCAAGAATTAAGAGAAATATTTCTGGAAATAAGAAAAAACCAGAAGATTGAACTAGTCACTTAGCTACAACCTCCCAAAATCAAACTGTAGGCTTCGAACACAATGAATATGGATTGTAGCAATACGAGTAGGAGAAGAACTAGAGAAGTGAGGTGGCAGAATGGAGTACCACAAATTAGTACCAGCCTCAACAGCTATTTCACATAATTTGGCCTAAAAAAATCAAACGAATGGAACGAAGAGGTCAAATTCAATATATTTAAACTAGCTGGGGGATCAAGTAGGGATGGTAGACAGCCAACAGAGTTAAGAACATAATTAAGACGCTTAGTTATAATATTCTCAAAATGTCTTGTATGGTAAGGTTGGATTACATTGTTATGAGTAATGAGGGAATGTTATCAATTAAGAAAAGTTAGACAATCCCTGGGTATCTATTGTTAGTTAGAGGAAAAGGATATGAAATATAATGTAACCTTTTGTTTTTTACACAAGAATTGGAGCACCCAAGTCTTTTAATATAAATTCTTATCAATAAAATGAAATAGATAACATCATGAACCATCACACAAAAAGGAAAACCATAAAAAAGGGCATGTTAAGAATGATGAGAACCCTGCACAGAGAAAGGCCCTATACTTTTGAAATACCTGTGGGAATAATACGCCAATCTGAAAAGTGTTCTTCACTTTGAATGGGACCGGTTTAGGCTCAACTTCAATTAAAAAATTAAAATGAAGTTGTTGCTCATTATTAGGGTTAGTGAAGTGTAAATTAAATCATGCTGCCTCACTTTGAATTGGGTCGGGTAAGCCCAACTTCACTATAAAAATTAGGGTTAGGTCCTAAACCATGCATATCAAATCTGACAAAAAGTAACAAAACCAAGCGGTGTCTGACTTTACAATGATGATTAAAGAAGATGCAAAGATGAGTTATATGATTAGGCTTTTGATGAATCTGAATTTGAGGGTTAACTTTATTTACAAAAATACCTGAAAAATACTCTCCAGAGATCAGAGTTAGCTATTCACTCTTAACATATCTGCAGGATTAAATTATTGGTTATAATTTCTTGGGACAAATAGTCAACGACCAATCCTCAACTAACTTTTAATATATATATATATTGTTACACGTCTGTTTATACATACTAACATAATATTTTTTCTAGGTACTCTATGATTCCTTTGTTGCAACTTTTATTGTGATAGATGTAACTTTCATCTGCAGGCCCCTAAATGAAGATTTAATGAATGGTGGTTCGGTGTCTAGTAACTTAAGGGCAGCTTTCTCCCATTGCGTACAGCAAGTGAGAAGTTATGATTATCATCACTATCTTTGCCTTCTCGAGCTGCCTCCGTCCATGCGGAAGGCTGCATTTGCACTCCGTGCCTTGAATGTTGAAACAGCTAGAGCTATGGATATTGCTTCAGATCCCAGGATTGGCCTTATGCGTCTTGTCTGGTGGCAGGAAGCCATAGACAAAATGTTCGCCAATAAATTGATTGAACACCCAACAGCGCAGGCCTTGTCATCTGTGATAGCTGAGACCAAACTTAGCAAGATATGGTTGAAACGATCCATTGAGGCTCGGATCAATGATGCACGAAGAGAGGTTACTGACATGCCAGAAACTATTGGAGAGTTGGAGAAATACGCCGAGGACACTGTATCAACTATGCTGTACTTGACACTTCAAGCAGGTCATATAAAGTCTACTGCAGCTGACCATGCAGCCTCACATATCGGCAAGGCCAGTGGTATACTTTTGCTCCTTAGATCACTGCCCTATCACGCATCTCGCAACCGACATTTTTCTTACATCCCAACTCAAATAGCATCCAAGCATGGGCTAATAGTTAAGCAGGGAGGTGGGGAAGAGAGATGGGTGGATTCTCGTGAGGGCCTTTGTGATGCCGTTTTTGACATGGCATCAGTAGCCAATGCACACTTAGAAAAGGCTAGGAAGTTAGCTGCAAGTGTGCCTGCTGAAGCTCTTCCAGTGCTCCTTCCAGCAGTGCCTTCTCAGGTTATCTTGGATTCCTTAAGAAAGGTCCAATTTGATGTGTTTGATCCAAGACTAACAGGAGGGGTGCTGGGAATGCCACCTTTGTGGTACCATCTCAAACTCAAGTGTACTTCATGGAGAAGGAAATACTAAAAAGTTACCTAGCTGTAGTGAATGCATAGGCGGATTTTTTTTTCCCTCTTTCTTGATTGAGTTTTTGTTTATGCCTTTTCATTCTGCACAGAATAAAAATCTGTCTGGGCTTCCTTTCCTTACGGCAAGGTTAATACGTTTTATTTACAATGATTTTAAAATGTAATTTGAGTTCCACAAGTTAAGATACTTTGTCTTGTTAGTCTATTTTCTTTAACGTGTTTGAAATAAAAATACTTTATTAACACATTTTGTTAGTACAACACATTTTGTTCTTTGATCAGAAATTAAGGAGTAACACAATTATACTATGTTTTGATAGCAAAGTTATTTATCAATTATACTACATTATATTGGTCTTTCATATATGTCTTGTGGACATAGTGATGAGGATGAAATAATAATGGAATATAATCATATTTGTTTATAATGATTTAGAAGGTAACACAGGTTTTGAAAAATGTAAATTTAGGAAGATTGCTCGTTAATTAAATAAATAAATATTTCGTCACACTTAACTATGTAGTAAAATATAAAATAATGTACATCTTATTTATTACATTGTATCAGTAAGAGTTCAATTTCAAGAACTTTTTTACTATTTCTTACTTGATATAATAGAAGCATGGTAAACTTTGTTGGAGTGTTGTAAAGCTTGATTGAACCATCCATCAGAACGATATTAGCATTATTTAATATATGATTTGTTTGATAAACGTAAGTGTATGCATAATGTGACTTTTACTTATATACTTCGTTTGATATATGCAAGTATATGTTAATATTTAATAAATATTTATTTTATATTTATAGGAATTAATAAATTTTCTCAATCTTTTAAGAAGATGATGTAATGTCTTGTTAACATTAAAAATTTTTTTTCAAAACACATTTAGAATATTTTGTTATGAAAGGACATAATTAAATTGAGAACTATATTAGATAAATGTTTTAAAAAAAACAAAACCAGATAAATGTTTTAGAAAAAACAAAAACGTGAACGGCAGGATTCGAACCTGCGCGGGCAGAGCCCACATGATTTCTAGTCATGCCCGATAACCACTCCGGCACGACCACTTGATAAGTATAAATGTTCCAAGATTTTGAATATATAAAAATAATTAATACGTTAGGCTACAAGTTTTTTTTTTCTTTTCTTTCAAATGTCTTTAAATTGTTCTTTAGATAGTAAGAAATAGACATAGTATAACGAGAGAAGAGAATAATATATAATATAATAAAAGTAAGATAAATTATAATTATATTCCCTATTTAGTATACATAAAATAAAAAATTAAATTACTATAGGATATAAATTAACTTGCTTTCAAATGACTTTTCATTAAAATTATATATAAATTTTTAAAAATTTAATTTTTTACAAATTAAAAAAGTTATTAAAAGGTAATTTTAATAAATTATATTTAATTATATAACTAATTTTTATATTATATAAAATTAATATATATTAATTTATTTGAATATTTTAAGATATAATATTTAAATTCATTGTCACAATAATTATAAATATAAAAAAAATATAATATAATATATTAAACAATTTTATATATATATATATATAATTATATAAATAAATTTTAATATAATTATATTTTATTTATATATTTATATTGTGCGAAATTATAAAAAAATTAATACTATTATCAAAATATTTTAAAAAAGTATCTGGAACATAAATATTTAATTTTAATATTTGATTCTTATAATTGAAATATAAATTAAAATTATCCTAACTCCTTAAACTTAACTTAATTCTTAATTAAAAAATACATTTAACTTAGCTAATGTAACAAGTGACATGTTAACTCAACAAACATCCTATACAAATTATTCTATCCTATGATATTTGCTAAATAAGTATTCAGTTATTTTATTTTCTTAATTACTTTGTAACTTATAATATATCAATATTTGTAACTTATAATATATTAATAATTGCTTTTCACCTATTTAATTTATTTCTAACAATAAAAAATGTAGATTAATATAAATAATAATAATATAAAAATAAAATTGTATTTATTATATTAAAGAAATGACTTCAATTTAAAAATCAAAAACTTAAATAATACATTTGTTATGTTTTTTTTCAAATTATATAATTTATCAAAGGTTTACTAGAACAGAGAGATTACATTACCTACAGGGATATGAAAAAATCAGTATAATCGGCTTTTAAATTTATAAAAATAAAATCGTATTAATTTAACATGAGTTTATCGTGGATGACCGTTTTTTTTATTTGAACATGAATCATACCACTTTGTTCAAAATAAAACAAATAAATACTTTAAATGATTAATCAAAGTCATATATGTAAAAACAAATACTTTATAGAATCAAATGAAAAAAAACCTATAATATATTCTTAACTACTATTTTACTTATTATTATTAATATTTTAGAAATTATTAATATTTTAGAAATTTGAGATAATAGATAAAGTTTCTCATAATTAATATGACTTGCTTTTAAAGATTGAAATAATAGATATTGGTATTTTTTTTTTATAAATTAGTAATCATTAAATTACACTATAAAATATTCGGGCTAAACAAACTAGTTTTAAGACATAATAAATTTTTATTATAAAAAAATTTCTTCAAAACTTAATTATATTAATAAAAAATAAAATTGAATTTATAAAAAAATCAAATAAACAATAAACTATAACTACTAAATAAGGTTAAGGGACAAATATATATAAAAAAAAACATGTTTCCACTAATTGTTATTATTGAATTACATACGAAAGAATTATATGATAAAATGATATCACTTAAATAATTTCCAATTTGAAAACAATAACAATATACTTTTTATTCCGTTAAATCCCTACACCTTTATTAAAAATAATTATTGATTCAATTTAAATTTATTTGTTAACATTAAACATTAGTGACTCATTTTAAAATTATAAGAAATTAAATTAGATTACTTAATATATACAAACCTAAGTTTGATCCAAACAAAATAAACACATAAAAATATAATTCTTATAATTTTTGCTTAAAATCATTAACACTAGCTATAATTTTACCACAGTTGTCCTTTTACTTCATCTAAATTTAAAAGAAGAATACACACGTATTTACGTTCTCCTTGTTGTTGCCCCTGCTTCCTTTCTCAGTTGCGAGCCAATTGGTTTCTGCCTGAAAAAGAGAAGGTTTTTCTTGCTTCCCCTCTCTCTATCTGGTTCTATGTTTTCAATTTATTTCCATTTATCTGTGTTTGAAAATTTTGATTAAAAGTTTTAATTTTTGTCAGTAATTTGTTGTTTCTTCCTTGTTGCTGCCGGTGAGAACGCAGACAGCGATCTCAAAAGTTCATAGTCATTAGTTATTTTCTTTCATATCTTTCTTTTTTCTGGTGGTGATTTTGTTCTTGTTTGCTTATTTCAAATGTTCAACTTTTACTTTTCATTTTCTTGCGTGATGATTTTTAGTGTAAAATTTGTATTATTTGATTAATTGCGATAGTTTAGTGCAGTCAAATTTGGGGCGGGGAGGTGCTTGCGGTAATGTTTTAAGTGTTGTTGTAGCAACCATATACTGGATACTGTGAAGGATAAGGAAGAAAATGGAGAAGGAGGAGCATAGGCCTAGAGGGGATATCTCAGTCCCATTTGATTTTTGAATGGTGGGGAAATCTTCTATTTTTCATCTGCTTGGTTGCCAAATTTAGTCATGTAAGTACATACACAGGGCACTAAATAGCAACAACTCTTCAACAAATTGTGTGTAGCTTCCCTTTAAGCAGAGTTGCTTAGCGACTTAGCATTAATCTGGATGGGCTGAGATTTAATTTCGGTAGTGAGATTCTGATATCTCTGTCTTGTGATTGTTACATCCAACCATTTAAAGTCCTTGTTCTGAATGAATTTGCTGAAGGGTTAATTTTTTAGGTCACTGGTGTAATTTGTTCTATGTAATTGATGCTATGTAATTTCTGGCTTGAAGATTCCTGGTCATAAATAGGATTCACCTTGTTCTCTATTTTGTGATCTGGGTTAGAATAAGACTATAATTTGCAGTTGTTCAATTCATCCCTTTTCATATTGTACTCTTTCAACAGAAATTAAAAATTTTGATTTGACAATGTGTTTTCTGCATTATTTTTATTGCTATATGCGTTGTAGCCAATAATGCTTTTAGTGGAGTGGAGCTGCCGTGGACTGCATTAGGATTCAGTACTGGCCACCAAAATAGCTGCTTCTTGCAACCATAGCTGAACTTCCATAATATATAGCCTTCAAAAATCAAATTTTACCTCCTACCGTGGAACACCATTGTTTTGGATTTCTTTTTTTGGCTATAAATATTCCTCGAAAAGTTACCTCTGTTCTTAGTTCTCTGCCTTCACATTTTATAAAACTGTATTATATGTGTTCTGCTCATTCGCCCTCTTTTAAACTTCCTAGTTCACATGTTGTTATTTATATCTAGTGTTGTTGTTCTTTTTATCTAGTGTTGTTGTTCTTTTTATCTAGTGTTGTTGTTCTTTTCATCCATTTCGCCATCTTCTTTCAATTTTTGATTTTTGACTTCATTCCTCTAATATTTTTGCTCCTAGATAAATGAGGATTGTGAGTGTAAACTTTGAGTTAATACAATCGTACATTTCTTTAATTTTGTTGATTTGTTCAGTATTTATGTACGTAGTATATACTATTTACTTTGTATTATATACTTCCTGTCCCTTATATATAAGAAATAAATGGAGATTTTTGGTCATAATTATAAGAATAATAGACCTGCTTTTTTATGTATTCATTGCTATTTTTTTCTGTATCTTTAATTTATTGAGACATCCCTGCGTTTCCCGTGAAAGTGGATGCATCAATCGGGTTATTAACCATATAAGCTATACTCATTGGTTGAAACAATAAAAGTTACACTCATTTGTTGAAAAAATTATTCCTTGAATTGTGAGTAATATCCTTAAATATAATCATCACCTAACCCATTTAATTACATGGATATTTATGGAATAAAATTTAAATTTATAGCGTTATTACTAACATAACAGTCAAAGATGTTAAAATCATGAGAAAAATCCTATAATTGTGTATCACACCCAATCTCGCCATCTTCTGTGTGAAAAATTGTACTTTCTGTGGTTTGTCAACAGTATTGTGTTTTGCAATTGGGGGTCAGCTTTTGCATTTTACTTTGAAACCCAGATTTCTTGACCTTGCAAGATGAGAAAAAAAAGGTATATTTCTTCTGATTTCAGTCATTCTTGCGTGACTCCTTCATCCCTAGGGTTTGTTCTTCCCCTGTTCTTATTCCTGCTCAGCTTCTTCTCCTGTTCTGAGTCTTAAATTGAGGTATCCAGCTACCGTTCTTTGTCTCAGTAAGTTTTTGTTTATTCTTGACTTGATCTTGTTCCTCTTTTCGTATTTTTCGCATCTGCTCCCCTTAATGTTACATTTTTGCTTTTCCTTCTCCAATTTTGTCATTTTTAATATAGTTTCCTATGTTTTTTTTTTATTGTGCGACTGATTGTGAGTTTTTTTGGACCTATTAGTTATGACCATGGTAGTTAGTATTGCACAATATTAGTTATGAATCTACTGATTCCATTCAGTTCGGAATCTTGGCAGTGCGAATCGTGATGAGTATTGTTTTTGTGTCTGAATTGTTTGATGTATCACACAAATCACTAAAGTATGACATGAATTGTGATCTCCGAATGAATCCCATCATTTTGACACTGGTGTTTCAATGGAAATGAAAGTGTGATGCTGATGATGTTGCAGAGACCATGACAATGGCAATTACAGCTGCCTTATGTGTTGCAGGTTTGTGTTATTACGTATTTCTTGCATACTCGTTGAGGGTATTCTGGTCTGAAGTGGGAGAAGTTGGATCTGTTGAGTTGATATAGGGATAGAAGGTGGCGTTTAGGGTTCAACATTCAGGTATGGGCCTTGCAAACTGCCTTCAAAATTTACATGGCTTTTTTTTAAACTCACATGTAAAGGGTTAAGTGTGTTATACCTGAGGTTTTAAGAGTCCTCTGTTATTTGTTTTTATTTTGTCTATTTTAAATAGTTAATTGGGTTGCAATCTTCATGAATCGTACGTAGCTTAGAGTTTTTTTGTTGAAGTATAAACAGTTATTGATCATGAATTTGAGCGTTTACATGTCTTTCACACACACTCATACATATACATATATAATGTTCACTATTGATCATGAATAATACGACTCACGATTCAATCCACAATTCATAAAATAGACTTTTCTGTTCATACTTCGTATCCTGATTCAACTACCTTGGTTATGACATGTAAACTTATGAATATGAATATTCAGTTTAAGTTTAGTTCAATGTTCATGAGTTACAAGATTTTCATTATCTGTGTGTTGCCTTTTTATCACATGTATATCTTCATATATAGTTTTATATCTTTTTGGAAGATCATGCGCAGTCATGGGACTTTTTCTTTTGTGTGTGTGTAAATCTATGAAGATCAACAGATTGAATATTTTTTATCTTTGAACTGGAAAAGTGCTACAATGCTTTGATGTAGAAAACCAACATCTAGATACTTTGATGTTAGTTGGTAGCACCTACATCGGGTTTATCAATTTTGGAAGTGAAATGAGGTTATTTGTTCCATGGATTTCCTTGCCAGATTGCATTGGTGAATGCAACAATGGATGTGGAACAAGAAAATATTTTTTCATAACTTTCTAGTCACGAGATGCTATTTCATGTCAATGAGTATTCATAAATTTAAAAGCATGATCTTGATTGTCATATTTATGAAAGAAGATACTGTATTGTGTATCATTGATTCAGTTTCATCCTCACACGGCCCTACTCTTTCTTCTCTTTGCTTACATATATTTCTATGAACTTGTAGCAATGGACGTCGAAGATGCAGAGAGTGAAGTTTCAGTTTCTTCTGCTATTATCAATTCAATAGCATCCCGGCAGAATCAATTTCTTTCTCCAGAAGATCTTGCTTGGGCTGATTCCTGCCTAGTTAAAGATTCTGATATTTCAGAAACTGATTGGGTCCCTTTGAAAAGTGCTTTATTAGAAATTATCAGTTCCCAATCTGAATTTTTCAGAAACGACGTAGAAATTCCTCCCAACGGTATTAGTTCTGAAAGTATTACTGTGGAACTTAATCAGCAATCTTCAACTTCTGACGGGAGACGCATATCTGAATCGTCTTCAACATATAATCCATTACTGATGGCAGTAGAAACAAGCACTGATGAAATCCCAGATGATGAAACAAGTGCCAACTTGCCATCTGTCAATCCTTTTCTGCCAACTTATAATGAAAACTTGAAGGAGAAGGAAACCATTGATTTTGAACTTGATCTGGATTCTTCCTCTTATGAGATGGAGCAACGCGCTGATAATATCTTCAAAATCTGGGATTTAGATATTCCATCTGAGGAAGGTGAACTGGTTAATCAGTTGGAAAAAGCTCTATCAGAGAATTCCTTTCAAACAGTGCCATCATCTTCTGATGACTCAGTGAAGAGGATGGACATGAAGGACAGCTCACTCGACGATCTTGTTGCTGAAATTGCTGACTTGTCGTTAAATAGAAGTGCTTAGTGTTCATTGAGTTTTACGTAGGTTTTTGGATTGTTCTGTCAACTATGTTTACTTTCAAACTATTAGTATTTACAAGTTCGAAGCCTCTTTTGCTGCTATGTTGATTTGTTTTATTTGGAACAATGACGAGGCCATAAATTATCTTTGGAAGATAGGATTCTCATCTGTTCTATACAAAGCCGCCCGTTATCAAGATAATTGTGTACAGGGATTGAGAAACAAGGAAAAAACAGGACATACGTGATTTTGGTGCTTATTTTATGCCTTTGTTTCTTACAGTGATGAAATCTGGACCGAATGACCGATAATATAGTTTCGAAAAGTGTGAAAATGCATATAGGGTACTGCTCTGTAATTGTCCTACGCATTGAATACCACGGATGCATTTAATTAAAGTATTTTCAACTTATGGGTATATGTGTATTTCATGGAGTTTATAAAAAGCCCTTTTATTCTGGGTTGGAATTTCATTTACTAGTGAAAAAAAATCAATTTTACAATAATTTTCACAAATGCCTAGTAGATGAGTAAGAGAAATAGATCCTATAGTAAAGAGCTACTTTCCACAAGGTGCTTTATACTTGTTCATCATTAAAGTTTAAATTATGCCAAATTTTCCTTTTCAAATTCTACTAATTAACACTAATTATTAATATTAGCATTAAATTAGCATTGTCGCTTCAAACTTCTGCAGAAAGTTGTTCTAAACTATATCTTAATCTTCCTCTAAGATTAAGTATAAACATATAATGTGATCCTCGATTAACTATACAAAGTCATTCATGACTATATAACAAAAGTATTTTAAGAAAACAAAAGAAAAACGAATAATTGAGAGAATATATAAAACAAGTACTAGAGTGTAGCTTTGTACATATAAAAGATTTACAAATAATGTTTTTTATTCTAACGTAGTATCGAAAGTGATATTTTACAAATCACAAAGCTTTTGAAACTTGTTGCATGTAAAACTCACTTGAGATGTACTATAATTCATCATTTGTTTTGTCTGACTTTGATTTTATTTATAAATTTCTAAAAGAAGACAGTTGAAACTTGCATGCTTTAGAAAATAATTGACTTTGCATGGACTACTCTCATTATTACACTTAATGTGCATGAATATGACGAAGGTATAGTTCTGTCAACATTAAATTGAATACCCAAACTTTGGGATGAAATGTATGTGTGCCAAAATCATCTTAAAAAAGATCTTTAAAAAAAGTGTGAGTCAACTTTCTTTAAGATTACACAATCATCCACATGTTTGTCATGCACTAATTTTAAATGTGTCTTGACCTTATAACTTGCATGTAAAGCTTCTTTAGATTCATTTGGTCTATGGAACTTGCATCCAATCCAATGCTTCTATAAGGCATCTTCTATTCTTTGGGTAATTACTTTTACTAAGATTTTAAGACCTTATTAAATGAACTGAGTGGACCTTCGGTCTTAGTTTATAGTGAAAATGATTGCTTTGTAGCCTCATATTTATAATAAGAAATTGTAGCTCAGCTTTGATGAAAAAATTTTCACCAAGCTGACCGATTTTTCTCCACTTATCAATATTGATTGTGATGTATTTCTTTATTTCTAATCACCGCCTTTATTTTCTATTTTTCTTATTTGATCCGTGAAATTTGTCCAATTCACTCGTTGTTTTCGAAATCTTTGTTAAGTGAAACTATGATTGAATTTTTGTAGAATTATGTGAAGGATGAGGTGGATTTATTCATGTAAATAGTTTGGTGCCGTGAGAAGTTTTGATTGCAGTACTTGTATTATTCCAACACTTACAATTACACTCTGAACTGATTTTTCCGATTATATCACAACTCAGCTGGTGTTTTTCGGTGGTTTTGTTTTGCTTCATTCGCTATTGTGTCTCCAATTGAATTCACGAGATTCAACCAATCATTGCAGCAATGTCAGTGCCTTTGAATTTAAACAAATTAATTTGGAGCAAGCGGTGCTTTCAAACTTTCATGTAGCCGAACTATCTTATTTGGAATCCGTTCGGTGATTGACTTGCACTAAAGCACGCGAACGTGTTGGCGCACAGTTTCTCTGGTATCTTCTAAATCCATTGCCTTTGACTGAAGCATTTCATCAAGCATGTGGTGCTCTTCTGTGAATTGAAGTGTTTTGTTCAGTTGAATCACTACAAACAGCTCGTTGGCAAAATAATTTCAACGAAATCAGTTAAGTGAATTAGAAGCAATTAATTACAACTATAAATAAACAGTTCAGTGGTTTGTGCCATTTTATGCGAAGTGTTATGATTCAGTTTTGTCTGAGGCTTAGTGAAGTAGCCTCAAATCCCACACTTTTTCAAGGACGTGCTGATGTTGAGACCCCTCTGGTCTAGTTCTTCAGCACACACTTGGTGTTCAGTCCGAATTTGAATCTTCTCGGAGTCAGAATGCTTAGGGTAGTTGTTGTCACGGTTTGGGATTCAACGATGTTGGAAAGTTGAGTTATTGGGTGAGGCTGAGAGGGTTTCTTGGATGCAGTTGTAAGTAGTTGATACAATATGAAAGTAATGATGAGTGGTTTTAAGTGACAATTTACCTTTATAATGGCTTGCTAAAATGGTTTTTTCTTAGCATTTAAGGTAAAAAGAAGAGACGCTGGGTATAAGTGCAACTCAAAGAAAGTTTCACATTCATAGTATAAGACACTTTTGACACTTGCTCATCATGCACCTACATTGTTTAATGAGCAGGTATACTTAGACTTTCTATGTATGCTGCTATGAGAAAGTCGAATCTTCATTCTTGAATAAATTTCACATCTAATAAAGTTCGTAAACGATTTAACTACTCTTTAATTGTTTAATTAGGAATTTTGTGAAAATATTGACTTTGTAGGTACTATATAACCTTTTTATCAAGGTCTTTCTTTGATTTGATTTCAATGTATTTTGTCATGAAAAAAATATAGTAACAAAAAAATTGTAATGTCACCTTCGTAATTGTAACCTTTTAGTCGATTCTTGAAATAAAAGTAATTGTTGACAACAGTTTTTAGTTTAAATATATTCTATTTTAGTGCAAAAAATAACATGGTTCCTTATTTTTGTTAGTCTAATATATTAAGTTATTATCAATAAAATGACATTCTCTCCTTGTATTTTTTTTTCCGTAGTTTGCATTATAATATCTCTATAATTTAAAGGTATATTGTCCTCTAAAGCATAAACCATGATTATTAGTATTTTCGTATGCACTTTCCTTAGGTTAGATCGAAAACAGACACATAGACACATTGCCTAGCTTCTGTTCAATGTCTAGCTTTTGTTCAATATCTAGCTTCAACCCTCTTGGATAGAGGAATAAGTCAATCAGAGAAATAAGTCAATAATCTGTCGATAAGTAATATTGCCAACTTTGCTTAAGTCACTTTTTAGACTAAAAGTTTAGGTTGGGTGCTTTAGTGTTTTCGTATCTTTGGTGTCAGTTGGCTTGAACTTCTTTAGAAGTTCCCTAACATACTTTGTTTGCATAAGCATAAAAAAGCTCCTCGCAAAGATTTTGAACATCATATATTATCAATAATATAAATTTGAACAAAAATAAAATCAAAAGATTATCATTAATATAAATTTGAACAATAATAGAATCAGAAGAGTAAGGTTGTTAAACAAGATAATGTCTACTTTCATTCTTATAAATCTATGTTCAATAAGAAAAGAATTTATAGATACATACTAAGCTTAAGGAATTTGTTCTAGTCAGTAAAGAGCTTTATTTAGTTTTAAAATATGATTAAGGAAGGCAACACTTTTAGGCTTGTTTTATATAGACTTTCTCTTTATAAGACCTTTTAAGAATGAACTTTTCAAATTCTTTTGATAGAGCCACATTTTAATGAAGGTAGTAAATGAAAGAAAAAAATGTGAATTCTATGTAGTCTAAGAACTAGAGTATGAGTTTTAGTGTAGTCAATAACTTTTTGTTGCTAGTATTCTTTAATTGCTAATCTAATTTATTTCTCACAATCTTATTGTCAAGCTTATTTTTGAATATCTCATTGGCATCAATGATTTTGTTGTCCTTAGGTGGACTTACGAGCTATTATACATTATTTATTTTTCTTAAATTAGTGGAGCTCTTCTTGTGTAGCACTTACCTAATTTTGTTTAACACTTTATTAACGCTTTTGGTCTAAATTACAAATATCAAGGCTACTTGATCTCTCTAAGTTCTCGTTGTTATACCTTTGTTCGAATTTCTTGTGACATTTTCATTGTTCAACTCTTTGACAATATGAAAAAACTCAAAACACTGCCCCTCCTCTCTATCTATCCAAGAGATGGAAGGGCATAGGCCTGTATTAGGCAACTAGATATTTTTTTACTAAGTGGGATTTACGTCTAATTTGTTTTCTTCTTTAGTTAGATAATCCATTAGGTTTTCATAAGCATATATGATTCTATTTGTCTTTTGAGGTTGTTCTTGCATGTAACACCCCTTTTGTTGAAATATATTTTTATTAGTGAAAGTTCAACAAACCTCATTTGATTTTGATTAAGTGTTTTATAACAAAGTATAAACACATGATTTTATAAATATTAGATCTTGACAAACACAAGTGCTTTGTTGAATTGACAAACACATATATCTTACAAAAATATCTTCATCTCACTATTATACATAGAACATTTGACAATGGTTAAAAAAGATTTTTGACAATAATTTTGGAATTGTCATTAATGAAGATATCAATATCAATTTTTTTTCTCTTTTACCTCATTCTTTATGGCCCAATCTTATTATTCTTTATCCAATACTTCCTATTATATTATTTGACAAAATTAATGAAATTTAGAATAAAATTTGATTAAAACTCAAGTAACTAACTATTTATAACAAGAAACAAATAAATTATTTATAGAAAGAGATAAAAATATCAAATTTAATAGGTTTCAAACTTATAACGAATTGATCTCAAAGTAAAATTAACTTCAAAATATGGTAAAAATAAATATTAACATTATACGAGAGTTTAGTAAGTTACATCTAATACTTAAAGAACAATAAATTTAATTCTTTACAAGGATAAGAATCTTAAATATACAACATAAATAATATATTACACCAAAAATCCTAAAACTGCCATTTAAGACTTATTTATATTTTTTACCTATAACTCTGTGTTAAAATCATACCAGAATTCACGCTGGACTCAATGTTTTATAATAATTTAATTATGATATTAATTATATGATATTTTTAATTATATTTATCTATTTATTTTATTATTATTTAACCTCAAGAAAAAAAAATATATATATATATATATATATATATATATATATATGAATTATTTATTAAGAATATATTATATAAGAAAAATATTTAGTTTGGAAGCAGACTCAGTGAAGAGTGATGGCGCTTCTCAGAGGACGTTTGGCAAAGATGTTGTCACACCGTTATCCAATGTTTTACTCGCTCTCTCCTCTTACGCTGCAGCCTACCAACCTTTCACTTCCTCGAACGCTCTCTTTCACAGTCTCTGCTTCTCTCTCCACTTCCGAGACCCCTTCTTTCCACGAGCCTCAGGCTCGCTGGAAACCCATGTGCTTGTACCATTGCCAGGGAAAATGCACCAAGGTTATAGCTTATTTATGACCCATCAACTTTTACCTCATCTCGGTTTCTGGGTAATCTTTGTCCTGTTTTAAATTTTTTAAAGCTTTGCATAATTCTGGGAGCCCTGTTGATTTGCATGCCATGTGTTTGATCAATTGTTTCAATGGTAAATGATGACATGGCACAGTGGCATAGTTGACCACCGCCTTATTATCTATAGAGAGAATATATCTATTAAGAGAATTATCTGTGAATAAAAGTGATGAAAGGAGAGTGAATATGAATTAGCCACCATGCATTTATTTTTAGAAAAAATATTTAATACTAAAATCCTGTTAGAGTAGCTAGTTTTAGTGTTAGTTATTTAGTTAATCTATAAATTGCTGGTGTGGCAGAAGGAGGGGTTAATGATTTCAATTGTAAGACTACTTTTCTGTATCTCATTCTCTATAAATAAAGATCCTCAAAACTTTGTCCTGTTTACAGTGCCTGCACCTTTTGTTCTTCGAACTCATTGGAGTTCCTGGAATTCCTATTACTTGAGTTACTGTGTCACATCGTCAATTATAAAAGTCAGATAACTTTGTGATTTATGGTTAAAATTCACTGATCTCTGACAAATGAATGTTTTTTATGAAGTATGAACATGCAGAAGTATTCCATGTCCAAGCCTTTGTTCAATTTTTCCGTTCCATGTATGATTTTGATTAGGTCCAAATCATGTACTCAGAGGAGAAACCTGGTGTCATTACATTATTCTTTCTGTTTTGAAGTTTTGATGTGAACCAAGCTTTGTGGGAAGATATCTAGTTAAGTCATTTAATTGTAGGTTTGGAAGATGATATTGTTAGATAGGAATCAACTTCATCTTTTTGTCATGTCATGTTAAATTAAATGTGTTGAGTAATGATGACATGGCAGCGGAATAAATGGTTTTATTATTTTCTTTTCTTCAAATTTGCAGATGGATGATCCTAGCCACCTTGAGACGTTTAATCATGATTGCTCCAGTGAGCTTCAAGTGGACATTGCTGAGTTGAAGAACATAAGTCCTCAGAATCTAGACTATTTCCTTGTGCTTGATTTAGAGGGTAGGGTTGAGATTCTTGAGTTTCCAGTTCTAATGATTAGTTCAAAAACATTGCAAGTTGAAGACATATTCCACAGGTTTTGATCTGCCACTTTATACCATATCTTACAGGTGCAGTGTTAAGTGATTGCCTGAGATATTCTATTTTTCTTTTACAATTACTGTTTTACTTCTTGTTCTTTTCTAGAGCTCTAAAAGGAATATAATTTGCATTCTTAGACTATAATGTTTTTGAGGGTTCAATATCAAATTATACAAAGATATAATTAGGATGTTAGTTTTTTTTAATAGTTTATACCTTTAATGAATTGTAGTCTCGAGGTTTGAACCTTAAATGCAACAAGATGGCTTGTGAGTCATAATCTTATATGATATTAATATTTTTGATAGGTTTGTCTGTCTTGAATTTAAAAATATAATTTGTATATGACAATTATTATTTTTTGTTTATCTTACAATTTACTTTTGCGTTGATCCTTTAACAGGTTTGTGAGACCCTCAAAAATGGGTGAACAGAGATTAAATGAATACATTGAAAACAAATATGGAAAGTTTGGAGTTCACAAGTATGGAGCTTAATCTGCTTTTACTAATCTAACCTGATTCATACTTCTGATCCACATACTATCTTGTGTTTTCATTTTTGTTGTCACATACAATATAAAAAGCAAGCATATCCTCCAATTCCCCTTCTTCATGTAGTTATTTAAGAAATTGATGCATCAGTAGCAGTAATTTTCAAGGTTGCTGCTTTTAGTAACATTTTTAGAGATTTATGATTTGAAATATTCTATAACTGATGAACAATGCGTTAGACTGGTGAAAAGATAGCTAATAGCCATTACAATGAAAATCATTTTATTGTATCAGTTACCAAGGGAATATTTCCTACTTCTGCTACCTACATTGCCACCACGACCCACCCACTAATAGCCATACTGATTATTATTGTTTTCAGAGTTTGGCATGATACAGCAATACCATTTACGGAAGTTATTCAACAATTTGGAGTTTGGTTGATGCGGAATCAGTTGTGGATGGGCGCAGAACTTTCCAGTGCAGCATTTGTAACATGGTAACTATCATTACTTACGGTTTAACTTTTATAACTCTTTTTATTTCTAATGATGCATTAGTTTCCTGCCCTGTATATCTAGAACTTGAATATCAGAAATTGTTCTTCTACATCAAAATCTTTTGCTTTTGCAGTGGAAATTGGGATTTGAAAACTAAGGTCCTTCAGCAATGTGAAGTGTCAAAGATAAAGCTTCCTCCATATTTTATGGAGTGGGTTAATCTCAAAGATGTCTATTTGAACTTCTATAATAGGAGGGTGAGTTCTCTAAATGTTCAGAATTTGAGATGTCTACAATAGAATTTATTCATTTTTCCATCATGACAACAAAACTTAGGGTAAATGCTTCAAAGGAAATTGATGCTATTGAGTTAATATCAAATTAAGGTTGAGATTTTGAACCATTAACCTAAGAAATTATGAAATTGATTCAACTTGATAAATTTTAAGATTTTACTTTGCACCTTGGTTACTCAATCTCACCAAGTCCAGTTATGTAGTGAAAAATAGCCTTGCTTTCCATTTGTTCTGCTTTTTCTTTTGAGTGGTAAGAATAAAAGAAACTACAAAACACAGGAGACTTTTGTCATGACCTAACATATATGACCTATATGTGGTACATAGACTAAGGCTAGGACACCACTTAGCTTGGTAAAAGGAAAACAAAATGAGTGGCACTCATGTTTTTCCAAAATAATAATAGGATGTTCAAATCATGGTTGTAAGTATCGCACAATTTGTAACCCCCACGATACAAATTGTAGGAAAACTCGTTTGTGCTCCTAAATCAGTGTTGTATCCTTCGCATTGCACTCGAAATTGCATGAATTTCGATTCTAACAAGAAACACAGTCTGAATCGCAGAGTCAGATCTCACTCCAATACGGGTGGAGTTGCATGACCTAGTTTGAAAAAAAAACTAATCTGCTTTGCTTTATTGCTTGAACTGAGCTGGAATGGAACATATCCATACCAATTCGTGCTCTTCCTTACTCCGATTGCCATGAATGGTTTCTTTAGCAGTGAAGCGATGCCCGTGCAAAAATGAAGAGGCAATGACAACTACAACAACCATGGAAATTGAAGAGGCAGTTGTGCACATGAGAGAAGACAACCCTAATGTTTCCCTTTCTTACACTCCTTAGGCCAAATATTTTTTTTTCTATTTAACAAAGGAGTTGGGCCATACAACCCAGCCCAATCCAACCATTATAACAGTAACCCAATTTGTCCAGTGAAGCAACCACTCATTTTGAATGTGGTTGAGATTATTATGTTACATTTTTAAAATTTGTATGAATCTTACGATTCACAATACAAAACGATTCATGATTCAAAATATAAGCTCTCCGATACATAATTTGTATCGCGATTCAACTACCATGTTTAAAAGTAGTAACAAAATAGGTACAAGTGCACATACTAAGCTAACTTAGACATCACTTTTAGATTGTAGAAAGGAAGACAAAATGAGTGGCACTCATGTTTGTCCAAAATAAGAAAAGGATGTTTCAAAGTAGTAACAAGATAGAAACAATAATCAAGGAAAACGGAGAGGGAGAAGACAAGGGGCGGAGGGGACACTTCAGGAAAAGAAAAATAGAACATGAGGAAGAGGTGTGCTTTGGATCCTTTCATTTTTTAAACTTTTTATTTTGAAATAGTATGATTCATCTTTAAACAACCAAAATAAAAAAAGTGATATATATATATATATATATATATATATATATATATATATATATATATCTAGA
>Ga0209489_101897_pt1 | contig 42949 bp, 19 predicted proteins | sample SiratrowhiteBW_FD_187527 | JGI IMG/M metagenome (GOLD analysis project Ga0209489, IMG submission 187527) | Root nodule microbial communities of legume samples collected from California, USA - Siratro white BW (SPAdes) (version 2) | ecosystem: Host-associated > Plants > Roots > Nodule | place... | reverse complement strand
AAAAAAAAAAAAAAAAAAAAAACAATAACATGATTTATTTTATTTGATAACTCTGATATCATATTAAAGTAATAGAATTTAAGTCTAACTCAATCTCATAAAATCAACTCATTAAGATAAGATTTGTATCCACCTACATAATTTAATTTAATCATATCTCTAGCCAAGATCTCCAACATAAGTGAATTTATGTAGAATAATAACCATAATTTGATATGGCATTAGTAGGCACCTTTCAAAAGTTTGGGGAGAACCAAGCTACTTGCATTGACAGTGGTTGACTGCAAAATTGGCCCAAACACAAGGGAAGGACAAATGCTTACCACATCAAGTCCAGTTCTTTTTCCAAAGTCCAGGGCCTGCTCCTCTGCCTCTGTCTTTGAATAACAGTACCAGTTCTAGATCATATGTGAGATATTAGTTACATTAACATAAACATTATTGATGATTGAAACTTAGCTTATTTTGCAACTGCACTGAAATAAATAGTATACTGTATACCCCAATCAAAGACAATGCTACTAATGACAAATCCACATCATAAGCACATTAGTAATGAGTTTACGGACCTGAGTTCTTTTGCAGTAATCTTTATCAGACCAATAGGACTCATCAATCACTTTATCTTTAGGCATATTCGGGCCAATGCAAATAGCAGCTACCGATGACACATAGACAACTCGTTGTACTTTAGCTTCAAGACAAGCTTGAAGTACATTTGTGGTTCCTTGCACTGCAGGTTCAATCACTTCTACCTGAAGAATCACATGTCCAATAATATCAGAAATCCAAAGAGAAAAGCCATGGTTAATTGTACACCTTACGTTCTCCTAAATGCTTATAAAGGAAGTCAACCGAGACGTAATCCCAAGGATTGAAATTAGATAAGATCATGAACATAATATTAACTCCATGACAACGCCTTTAATTTAATGAGTTTTGGAAGACATTTCCACTTCATATAGTGATATGAGAACGAATAGCCTGAATACACGAATGAGAAATATTCAAAGTCCTATTCAAATTCCCTTTGATCTAAACATTCACTCGAAGAAGTGTCAGGAAGCACTTCAAGCAACATGATGGTGACCCACTGAACGAATTATGTAACGTCATGTTTTAAAATGCATCTTCCTTGAAACTTGCACTTCTTCAAGATTGGATCAAACTGAACTCAAACACGATCTTAGTAATTAGTAAATCCACCCCTTTCCATATGTCTAAATTATTCATTCTTGTACCAGATACGAACTTTCTATTGTGAAATAATTAATTTAGCACCTACACGAAATTTAGAAATAACAAATGCATAACACCGGCACCATGACTGAAAAAGTGTTTCAATCGTGTCACTTAATAAACATTTACTCCCACAAAGTCTGGCATTGTTTAATAACCTTGAGCAAATTCCACTACTAGGCAACAAAATCCTAAATATAAAACAATTAGGGATGGACATGAATAACAATTTAGATCTAAATAGCTGAATTGTTGATTAGATCTAAATGTATATTTTGTAAAAGAACAAGTTTGATCGGATCTAAATAATTAGATCGAATTTTAAATCCAAATCTAGATTTTCAAAAAAAATATTTGGAATGCTTATAAATCGGTTTGATACCAGTTTCAAAATTGGTACTTCTTTTCATAATCGGTTTTAATTTAAAATTAATGTATATTATTTAATAGTATTTTGTATAATGAAAAAAATCTTCGAATCCTTCATATTTCATAAAATATGTAATTAATGAATAATCTCAAAAAATTATGTTTTTCATGTTTAGTACATGTTTTTTTAGTCCATATATTTTCCTCGTAAAGTTAAATAGAATGTTTGATAAGAGTTGAAAAAAATAAAACAGAAAATAATATTTTTTCTTATTCTCGTAATAAACCAAATACATACAACATATAACATTATTTAAAAAGTATAATAATACTTTATATATATATCAGTATCTAACATTTTATCTTTAGAGATTTATTAATTATAAAATTCGAATTACATCAAATATATATAAAAAAAAGAGTATATTTTGTCTATTAATATTTTATATATTTTTAATTACATGACAGTTAATTATATTTATTGAACTACACATAGAAATTTACTAAAGCTTCTTCATGTTTCACATTAAATTTTATTATTCTTTAAAAGTTCACATAGTTTATGTATAATATCCTCAATTTTATATGTTGTTAAACTAATTTATACTCACGAAAAAACTACTTTTTTTAAAAAAAAAAAATTGGATTTAGATGCACTAAAATCCAATTTTTTTTTTTTAGGAAATACAATTATAGATGTAATTCCAATCCGTTGATCTCGAATCCTATCAAGAATTTCACATGCATAAACTAAATCCTGAACCAATTGATGCGTTGGGAGACGAAAGCAAAATGCGAGCCACATAGAATACCAAAACCATTGGATGTTGAAGAAGAAGATGATTACGTAGTATAACCTGAGGGTTGGGAACAACGGTTGAGGGCACAGGGCTTGCAACATGGAAAACTCCAGCGCATCCAGCAATTGCGGAGAGGATAGAATCGTAATTCAAGAGATCTGCCTTGAAGAGTGTGAGGTTTTCAGAAGCTCCCTCCAGTCTCAGCAAGTGCTTGTACTTCTCACTACCTGCTCATAAGTGCATTCCAAACTTCATTCCAATTGAATCCAATTATCCAAAGAATGAGAAAAGAAGTAAAACTTAACGAACCGGGTTCTCTGACAGTTCCATGGACGGTGTAGCCTTTGGAGAGAAGAAGCTTAACAAGCCATGACGCTACGAATCCTCCAGCACCGGTCACGCACACCGTCTTTGCCGCCATCGTTATCTTCACTTTCCACCAAGTTCTTCTTTCATCCTTCTTTTCTCATTTTATGTTGATGTTAGGATAATCATTCGTTCAAAGCGGTTGTTATTGATCGAAAGCGACACCACAACACAGTTTCTGTCTTCTCTTTCCAGTACTATCCATATTCTCGTTAGGTCCATACCGGTGGCCCATTAGGCCCCACCTGTCTCTACTAATTTAGTAGACTGGGCCCAAATTTCCTACCTAATATATATTTTATGATCCATTTTATTTTTAATGAAAATAAATAATAATTTTAAATAAATAAAAAATCATAGGAAAAATTATGTAAAACGTAAATTGATGTCTGTGACCAAATTTCAAACACTTCAAAATTAAACCTTGCACTGTCTCTCTAGTGATTCAATCCCCGCAAATCCATCATGAAGGAGATCAACATATTTAAGTCTCTTTATGGGTCACATTTCAGAAAATAGACTTTTACTTCTTGCACCCGATAATTTATAGATGGATCTCTATAATTTTTAAAATAACCATTTACCTTAAGGTGACTTGCGACATAAATCTCATCATTTCCAAAGCAAGATTTTCATCATAGAATTTTCAAAACAAGATAAATGCATCTCTATAATTTTTAAAATAACCATTTACCCTTAAGGTGACTTGCGATGTAAATCTCACCATTTCCAAAACAAGATTTTCAAAATATGAAATTCATTCTAAAATTAGCTTCTAGAAATAAAAAATAAGTTTTATAGAACCCTAAGCAAGGAAGGGCATTTTTATTTTTTTTCTTACCATGGGGTTACAGTTAGTAATTATAGGGGTACAAAAGGCAAAAGCACATAAAATATAGTGAGATCTGGTAAAAGCCCCATCGACCATACAAGCCAACGAGGATTAAACATAGCTTGATCCTGATTGGAAAAATTGAGACTTGAAGAGGAAACCTACCCCCTCCCAAACTCATCATCACCATTCTCATGTACCTTCCCCCAACAAAACACACTCCTTTGTTCGGTGTCCTGCACCAATTTCTGTTGCAGTTCTGAATCAAAGTTTTAACTTTTCGTAGTATAGCATAGCATTTGAGAACGATTTATTGCCAGTTTGTTCTTGGATCGCGATTTGGGGGAAGGGTATAGGATTTTCAAGCTTGAGTCTCAAGTTCTTAAAACAAAACAAAAGTAATATTGTGATGATTTTAGCCGCAACTATATTTAAATTAATCACTAATTTACATCGTGATGGTTTTCAGCCATCACTACATTAAGATTTATTACTTCTAGAGTTACAACACTAACGGTGTTGGAAATTAACAGAAAAACCATTTTAGATAATGCTTCAAACTTATGAATTGCAAGTAAATAAGAGACGAGATGTAAGTGGTCAAAATAATACTTTTTAGCTTAAATCAACCAAAGGTTCTAGGTGAGTAGTTTGCACAAAGTTATAGGTCCAAACCTTATTACCACTAATCTACAAAATAAAAATTCCATCCAAGGATGGTATAAAATACTCGAAGGGGCTGATCAGAATATTAATCTCCTGCTACTGAACAAAAAATGGAATAACAAATCAGAAATTGATGTGAGGATTGTAAAACCAGATCTGAAAATCAGTCACTTGATCAATTTGGTTTAAACTTTGACTGGTCCCAATAAACATGCACAACCCAGCCAATTTTTCATCATGCGGCTGGTTTTCTTTCCAATCTGTTCATGTCGGGGTTTCTTTCATCTTATCTGACCACCAGATATGCAAACCTATGCTGCCATACCAGTTCGACTTCTGTAGCTATGTTCAGGATTATCACGTAGACCCAACTTAGAGATAACAAAACAATAGGAATCCCAATCAGTCCTTCTGAGGTATTTCAGTAATCTTTTTCTCCTCTGAACCATTGCTACCAAACCTTTACGAGAATGAACATCCTAAAGCACCATGGAATCAATAGAGTCAGGGAAGACTATATATATACTATTCTATATTTAGATCAGATGACCTTACATTAAAATGACAGGGTCACACTGCATACAATAAATCTGCTATGTTAAATTCACAAAGTAAATATGGACTGGTGATAAAGGATAATATCTTCTATAGTATAAGATAGGATGGTCAAATGACAAACACAGCAGCAAGATAAAACAAAGAACACAATAAGAGTACAGTCACCAATCCAAAATTTTGTCTACGGCTATATTCAAGATTTTATTAAAGGAAGTTATAACAACGTTCAGTATATTTAACCTGCTCTAGGAATCAAATGAAGCTAAAATCAAATAACAAGTGAAACACTCACATACATAAAACTACAACTTTGAACATCTAAATAAAAATGGCAGGGAAGCTAGCTAATCTCAAAGTCTTAAATCATCTCCTGCCTTTACCCATGACTGAAAGTATAATGCTCCAAGCCAGACAAACTAGAGTTCAATCACTAGGTAGTAAAAAATTATAACGCAAGTCAAAGTTCTAACTAAATGACAGAACATCCAATTATAAGATTATATGGCTCCCTCATTGCATAATAGAGTGTAATTAAAAAAATTACTGACACTTTTTGATGACTTTTCAAGAATCTGTTCCTTCATAATAAAGAAAACATTCAATTATCGTATCATTCAGCAGGAATAAAATTTTAACCCAGTTTTCTAAAAATAAATCTATCATTCTATGAACACAGAACACTAGCAAAAGAATTGGAGGAGTTCCTTCAAAGTTGAAACTAGATTTGCAACATGCAAATGCCATAATTAAAATGTCCTCCATAAATTAAGCAAATAATGTCTATACAACAACAGATAACAACTTCTACAAATCTTCTGATGAACAGTCTTCTAGCACTGATCACAACACAAAAGTATATTTAAGAAGAAAAAAAATGGCATACAAAGGGAGAACTCACCTTCTTGTGTAGGACTGCTGATAGATGCTTAATCTTAGTTGTGAGTTGTGCAACTGCATAACACCAAAGGGATAGTATTAATTCCCTAACAAGTGCCTATTAACCTTGTCATAAACATCAGCGACCTCAATATTTTCACGAAGACCAACATAGCAAATAGATAAGCAATGCAAACCTAATCCCTTCCTTCCAAATCTTATTCATCAAAAAAAGACTAATGAGCAAATCCCCTTACTTTGAACACGCGCAGAACCGCAATCCGACTCCGACATTTTAAACTCATCCCTAACCTTGGCAAGCTCAATTTTCATCTTCTCAGCGGATGACATATTATCCGGATGAAAGTACTGGGAACAAACAGTGGCAATATTAGAACCTCAAAACAAAAACGCTATAACAGGTTGCGGATTGAATGAAATGAAGAAACATATGAAATATAACAATAATTGCCTTTTCAACAAGTTCGGGTTTAGGAGGTTCCAGAGAGAAGGTCTCATTCCCACTCAAGTGGGCCAATATACTAAGTCCCTGCACTGGAAAAAACACACACAAAAATAGCTAGTTAACAGTTATCTGATTACAAAAAAGACAACGGGAAGATTGTGTTGAAGTAGTTACTGACTTGAAGCTTTGCTCTCGCCGCGCTTTTTCTTTTCATCAATCTCAACGAGAGTCCCTACTACTGTGCTGAAAGTATCATTATTGGCATTGGATTGGGCTTGCTCCTTCTCCATCTCCCTCAATCTCACCAACCTCTCACTCAGCTCCTTCACCGAAAACCAATCCTTTTCCTTTCCCTGCGGCCTCAGCATCCTCAATTTCTTCCCCAAATCCTCCACGCTGTAGGTCTTCAAGAACCCCGCCGAAAACGTCGCCGTCGACTCCGAGCCCACGCTCCCCATCTCCTTCCCGAAAATGGACTGCGGCAGGGGGCTCGTGCCGCCGATCACCCCCGGACGACCCTGCCGCAGCTCGGTTTGGGCCATTTTCCGCACGCTCTGACGAATGGCCTCCAAGTTGATGGGGGGCGATTCTCCCGATCTGGAGGGATCGCGCTGCTCCCTGCGGTGGTAGATTTTCTGGAACGAGACTTGCTGGTGCTGCTGCGACGGGTCGCCGGGCGGAGGCGGAGTGGTCCGGGCGCGGTACTCGCTGAGATTTTTTCGGATCGTGTCAGCGAAAGGCTGTCGGGAGCGAGGGTTTGGGGAAGGGGAAGAGGATTGTTTGATACTCTCCCTGATGTCTCTGAAGAAGGAAGAGAAGGGAGGGTCGGAGTTGGAGTTAGAATCGGAATTGGAAGTGGAGAAGAAGAGGATGCGAGAGGTGGTTGTGCTTCGACGATTCAGACGGAGAAGAATGGCCATGGCGGAAGGTTGCAACAGAGAGGGCTTTCGTTAGGGTTTTAGTTCGAGTCAGTGACTGAGTGAATAAGTCACCGATTTCGATTTTTTCATAACTCGGTACCATGAATATTTTTAAACTTTCAAAAATTATAAGTATATTTTTCTTTTTTCTCCTACTTTTATAAATTAATAATTAATATATTTATAATATATATCGTCGTAACATAGTGGATAATCCATGACATGAATTGGTTACTCTAACCTAGAAATGTAATTTGTTTATATAATTATATATATGATTAGTCAAGCTAATTATTAAAAATTTGACTATGTTAACCATCACGAACTTAATTAAAATTGTTGAAGATAATTTCTTATTATTAAGAATAGCACATAAGAAACAATTCAGGTTTTTTTCTGAATAAATCTCTTTAATTACTTGACTTGAAGTTAAGGAATTGTATACATAATAACTCGATGATTCATTATCAAAATTGGGTCATTTTCTATATATGAAACTAATTTAAAAAAAAAAAATATTCTCCTAGAGCTAAATATGGTGCAATAGATATTTAATCAGGTGTCCTATTTTCGTGAAAAAATAATAATATAGTTAAATAAAAAAATTTAACAGTTTCATAATTAAATAATAATAATGGAATATTATACTAAATCAAAATTAATTAGATATAGCCTCCCTTTAATTTTAAAGTTCAGTGAAAACTAATTATCGAAAATATTCTCTCTAAATTTAATCAAAACTTTGACCACAATAACTATGAAATGAAATTTGATGTCTTGAATTAACATTATAATCATTTTAAGACAGATAACAATTTAATTGTATGCGATATTCTTTTCATGACTTAAAAGATGCATGTATCCACAATATATAATACTGAAAATTTTTATTTAAATTAATATTTTTAATAAGAAGAAGAAAAAGTATCACAAAAGAGATATCCTCTTTTCAATATTTTATTGTTAAAAATTATAATTATTGATACAATTAGGAGCAGAGGTTTTGATCGCTTCTTATATTAGTTTAAATAAAACTATTCCATCCTCTTTCTTTTTATAGACGAGTTCTATCTATTTTTTTCACTTTAAAAAAAACAATTAATTTTGTTAATAAAATTGTACTCAAATTATCTAATAATATTATAATATTTTATTTATTTTCTCTCACAATATTTGTTTAAAGATTTGAATCAATATTTGAATGACACTTAATTAAAATATTTAATTTCTTCAATTATTTAAATCTTAACATATTAATATCTTTTACAAAATGGTTGAACCTACTAAAAGTAAGTATATCCACGTTTGAATTTGTATTATTTGTGGTTCATTCTCATAAATACATAAATCATTTTTAACATTCATTTTATACTAACACCACTTTTTTAGGCTTAGGACAAATACAAAAATATATTTATATAAGACGGAAAATATACTTAAATATAAAGAAATAATTTTTTTCTTATACCATATTTCTCATAATTATAACATTGATAACTAATTTATATTTTTAATAAAATATAGATTTATTTTTGTTTAAATTAGTGTTATTATCTTAGTAAAACAAATATTTAAAAAATAAAAAAAATTATTAATTAATTATGAATTATCGTCTATTTTATGATGGAGTTTTACAGTATTAACATCTTCTCTAAACATAATAAACATTCAAATGATATTTTTTTTTCTTTAAATCAATATATTTCACATGGTTTTCCCAAAAAATATTGGTGGAAACTTCTTTTTTTTTTCCGACATGTTGCCATGCTAATTATGACATATCCATTTAATATATCACATAATCCAAGATACGTTTCATATGTTTTAGTATTATTTTTTAAAGTAAAATTTTAAGTCTAAATCAAATTCTATAATATCCACTTAATAAAATAAGTTTTATAAATATATATATATATATATATATATATATATATATATATATATATATATATATATATAACCATATTTTTGTCTCGTATAAATTCAAAGAATTATTGATGTAAATGATAAGTAGGTTATTAAAAAAATTTGTTTGTCTTCTTAAACTATTCATTATGATTTTAAATAATTTTATTATTGACGAGTTAAACTACATGTGTCATTATTGTAATCCATCACTAATAAATAATAACTAGTGTAATCCATCACTAATAAATAATAACTAGATGTGTATAAAGAGATCATGATAATAATTATTTTATATTGTGGTAAGACATTTATGTAGAGAACATTAGATGGAAGAGAATGTTTGTTTGAATGAAGACTTAAGTGAAATTATTTTTCTGTTACTTCCTGAAAGACAACACACTTTACATTTTATATATTATTATTAATAAATAATGAATCAACTTTTACCCTTAAAAAAGTTTTTATAGTAGACTTTTGAGTGAAACTAAATTGATTATATGATATGAAACACAATGGATAGATTATGTTTTATTTTATAGAATTTTGAGAAATATCTTAAAAATAAAAAATAATAAAAAATAATAAAAAATTATTTGATGATTTGTTATTTTGGAAGGTAATTTTAGACAAATTTTACTTATTATAAAAAATAAATCCATACATGATATTGGAAAATCATCAATAAATTATTTTGTAATAATAAATTTACAAAATTTTAAAACTTAAAAAAAAAAACATGAAATTAAACACGGTCAAATGCATAGAAAGTGCAAAAGATATAAAAGTTAATTGACTAATAATAGACTATAACAAAATATAGATATAACAATTAATATAGGTTATATATTACCTCGTATTTATATTAATAAAAAATAAGATAAAATATCTTTATTATTTAAAATTATTTAATATAAATATACATATTTTTATTAATATTTAATATCCATAACGCAAATAATCCTAAATCATTTAATGATATATTGAACCGGATATAAATATTAATTGAATATTAACAAAATAATTAATGATAATTATTTTCTTTGTGTTTTTTTTTCTTATTTTTATGAGAAAAACTATAACATTTTTTTAAAAAAAATTGTAAGTTTCTCATTCTTTATTGAAAACAAACGAAATAACATAATATTTTCGTGGTAAATCCACAACCTCTTTTCCACCTTCTGTCAATCCAAACCAAAAATAAATTATTTTCACTTCTTCACACAAAGGGTAATAGTTTTAATACCAAAAAAGTATTTTTAATTTATAGCTATATGTACAACTTCAACTTCCAATGGAAATCCAAACTTTAATACCAAAGCAATCACCCTAACATCATACAAAATATAATGATTAATTAATTTACCCTATCAAAACAACTTATCTTTAATACAAATCAAACGACAATAAACTTCACTTTTAAAATAAAATAATAATTATATCTGAGTATCTGAGTTTACATAAAATTAAAACTATGATGCATGGGTTAATTTTACCGTGTCTTATTAATTCATTACAAGTTGTAAAGAAGCTTAAACTTGTATGATTAAATAATTTTTTTTAATGTTATATATTTGAACCAGTACAAAACATTCGAAAAATATATTATGAAACGATACTTCTTATTAATAATTTTTTAATTTAACCACAGAATTATTTTTTTTTTCAAAAACTATTAACAAATATTTCAGATCAATTAAAGATAAGATAAATATAAATTTTATTTTAAAAATTAATTTTGTTGAGGTTGAATTAACTTTAAAATTTATCTTTTAATATAATCAAAATATATCAAAAAAGAGTGTCGTAACAAAATTTGTTCGAATTATTTTATTATCCTTTATCGGACTCTTAATAATTATAATTTAACTTTTCTAAATTAAAATAAAAATTTTGTTGTTTTATACTTTAGTAATTTCAAATAATAAAACATGTCAACGCATATCTAATCATCACTCTTTCATTCAAACCCCTATGCCAAGTTCACAAAGATCAAATTTGAAAATAAAATTATTATGGAAAGCCTTCATTACATAATTAATTACAACTATATATATATAAATAGAAACAAAAGTTAACAAAAGTTGTTCGTTGATTCTTTTAATCATCAAAATAACGCTGAGACACGAAATAGAAAGAATAAAACTGTTTAACATTTTCCCATTTTCAAAATAATTATTTATTACTAACTCTTTCGAAAAGCTTCTAAAACAAACAAATTAATTGAGTTTAATGAGCACATAAAACACCAGTACCAAAACTTGTATACAGTGAATCAATAAACAGCCATTCCTAGTATAATTTTTTAAGACATTTATTATCTTTTTCACTCACCAAAATTTACTATGCCATTCATTTATTTTAACATCATTAATAGCTTATCCTTTTACTCATTCTTATTATTGTTAGAGTAAACACCAAATTATTTCAATAGAGCTAATTCAACAATTATTTATTAAATTAAGAAAATTAATAAATAAATAAATAGGAATAAAAGACAATCCTCCTAAAATAACTTGGTTCCTTTTGTAATTAAATAAATAAATAAATAATAATAATAATTATTATTATTATTAAAAAATGAATATTAGGTTTGTCAACTTTACCGACCATCGATGAACACTATATAAACCCCTCTCTTCACTCTTCTTTCTTCCTTCATCCACTCGCTCTCTCAACTCCTCCTAATCACCATCAATGTCCAAGCTCCACGACCACTGGGTTTCCATGGCCATCGCCGACGACACCGTCGTTGCGCACCAGCTCCTCCTCCTCCGCAACCACCACCACTCCTCCGTCAATCCCTGGGCCTGCCGTCAGCGCCGCACCACCAGATTCCCCGTCTCCGCCGCCCTCGCGAGCCCCACCACCCCCCTCACCTGGACCTCCGCCACCTCCCTCGACGGCTTCGAAGGCTCCACTCGCCCAACCGCACCAATGCCATCCTCAGAATCCAAGGTTCATCTCCATTTTCTTCTCTTCTCTGTTTCCGTTATTTTTACGGTTATCGCCGTACGTGTCTCTCGCTTCTCACTCTCTTCTCTACTTCTCTCACTTTCACTCAAGCACAACAACCGCCATTCAGATCTTTTTATATTTACAATTCTACCCCCAACCCTCCGTTTCTCCGCCGTAAGTCCCTTTTTTCCGTCAAATGCCAAGGGCCTTTTTGTCCTTTTCCGTTTCATGTTTTTTTCACTTTGGGTTGTTAACAGAAAGAGGAAACTGCATTTGATTTTATAGTATTAATTAAATTTGTTTTATCATTAAAAAGGAATAATTAAACACAATAAATGCACGTGTGAGGGACATTTTCGTAATATCAGATCTTCCGCAGCAGCTTTTTCCGGTAGCATGTTCGTGTTGTGTTGGATAATTTATTAGTGGGTGTTAGTGTAGTGTGTGGTTCATGCAGAAGCACGACGTAACCGATCCACTGTGATCTTCCTCACTGTACCTCAGTGAGGGGGCGTTCATTTTCTTCCATCATAAATGATGAAAGTGCAAGATCAAATCTACACCAGATTAAGTGCAATTGTGTCTTTGGATAATTATTTATAATTGATCTAGACTTTTGCAATCATATCTAAAGAGTAAAAAAAACTAGTAATTACTTAGTTTTTAATATAATATTAGAATTTAACTATAAAAGAATTAAATTTAATTCACTTACGCGCTGTAAGTTCGATGAGATAGTTTGAATTGAATAAATATTTAAAAATGAAACTAGTTTAGTCTATTTTAGGGTTAAATTCTTTCTTGGGTAGTTTATTTAACAAATTTTGAAATTACCTAATTAAGAAGGGTTAAACGGAGGAAAACATTTCAGTCTCAGCAAGTTCTTAGTATATATATTTTTTTTCATTTAATAATTTAAAAACAATAGGTTATAGATCAAATCATCACATTCTTTCGGTCCACACGTTTCTAAGAGTTTGGTTTACAGTGTGATGAATGTTTAAGCTCTCTCATATTTTGTCTTGCAGCCTCTGGATAAAACTGCAACTTTCGCTGATAAGACTAAGAGTTCGTCTTCAAAGAAGAGAAGGGTAAGTATAAACTGCTAATCATCAGTGCAAGTATTAAGTGAGTTATTATATTATATATACACACATGCATATGTATATATAGGCTTTGGGATGAACAGTGAAAATGATTTCATCTTATTTATGAGTAAAAGACGAAACATTTTCTACTTGTTTGTGTATGATGTTATGAGGTTGTGTTGCATCTAAATACATGCTCCTGGCTTCAGACTCTCTCTCAACTACGACGGGTGGAACAAGAGAAGAAAGACGAAGCGAAGAATATTAGAGATGTAAGATCGACTAGTATTAATGTTTGCATGTATGTGTATCGAGACAGACATCTTTCTTATTGTTTGTTTTTTATCGAAATTTTAAGCAGGAGCTAGAAGCCACATATCTCAAATATGAGAAAAGAAGAGCAGAAGGCGAAAGGTTAAAGAAATCAAAGGCAACTTTCTTGTTCTTTACCCCTCTTTTAAGAGCTGTTGTTTTCATCAATCAAACTTAGTAGCACCATCTAATCTAACTCCATCTTTAACTATATATGCTTCAAGTGTTAGTTACAGACACAATTATGTGATAGAAAAATGAAGTTTTTGACAACTTCGTTCTCTCATTACAGAAGGAGTTGTGGTCGCGACGGTCCTTAGAAACGGGACAAACTGTGGAGCAAAATATGGAGGCTAAATATGCATCAAACATAGCCCGGGCACAAGATCAGATTCTTGAGAACCAATCACCTGCTTCTGAAGCAGCACCTGTCAGTGAAGCAGCAACAACTGCTCCTTCCAACGAACGAAAGAGTGGTGGCCAGCAACCTCGAATATTCCTACCCGATCTGAATGAAGCTCCGGTGGAGTGTTTCACGGAATTTATCGGGTTTAACCAATAGAAAATAATCGTGCAATTTATACTGTTATTCAAACATTCTTCGGGCCTCTTCCTTTTCGACCTTCTTACAAAGATATTTACTGAGAAGTAGCAGTTACTTGTCTACAGATAAGATAGTTCAAGGAATTTGGTTCTTGTAGCAAGTTTGTTTGCGTCTGATATGATTTTTATGATTATTGGTCATTTCAAGTTCAAAGTGCATTCAATGTACATCTTCCAGCTTGCACACAGATTCCAGTTAAATCTTTACTCATTAGTGAGGCGTGGACTTACCCTTGTTCTCATTTTAAAAGTAAAAAAAGGATTTGAGTAATTCATACACTCCTTAAAATAAAAAACATACGAATGAATTTATTAACTTACCTCTAGAAATGAGAAAAAAAAAATATAACTTAATTCACACATTTTTTTCTTCTTCTTCTTCTTCTCTTTATCTGTTTTTTTGTAATATATCTATATTTTTCTCTCTTCTCTCTTTATCCTTTTCTATTATCATAGTTATACATTGCTCTCTAAAAATATTATATTACTCGTATTTTAATGACTAATAATGTGACTTATATATATATACTTAGATAGCATAAGCATTCATTTGGTATCTCTATTTTCTTGTTTTATAATCATTTATGGCATAATGACTTCATCTTGTTGAACTTCTATCCAGACATCTATATTCTTTTCCTTTTTGAAGGCAAAACAAATTTAAGATTGGTTTTATTAATCCAAGTGTAGTAATTTAAGATTTTTTTTTCGTAACAAAAGGGCCTAAAAAGAAATCATTTGCAGAATAAAAGATCTAGTGCTACGAATTATACAAGCATTAAAGATACAAGTGGGAACAACCAAATTTTTTTGAAGACCCAAGTTGAGTTTGTGTATGTTAGCAGCATCAGGTATAAAATTAGCTCTTCTGCAAATCAGGCAGCTTCTAATCTCCCAATTAGACTTCAATAGAGCTGAAGTTTCTTGCACAGATAGGTTGAAAGATTTGAAGGATACCCAAGTTCAAAAACATGGTGACACATTACACTCAATTTTTTGTTCCTATATATAAAAGTTTTTTTTCACAGAATTTTTCAAGAATGAAAAACCTATCATTCAGTTTGTAAAATGGAGAAATACCCAATATTGAAAAAAAAAATGTAAGAGTACAAGTTGAAAAACATACCTCCACAAACTACTTTGTTTGAAGGGGGAAATTGTAATCAAAGATATGAAGTTAAGTAATCAAAATGGAATTTGACTCATTTTTTAAGGGTGATGTTATGATGACAATGTTATGAAAGTGTGAAAATTTAACCCAATGCAAAATACTTATTATATATATGCTTAACCATCTTTTATCATGTTAATCTTTACTTGTTTTAAGATGTTTTGTTTGGGCTTGATTTGAATTTCTTTCTTACTTCCTTTTCTTTTCCTTTCCTTGTATAATTCATATTTATGTAGACCTATTCAATGATGAATCATGATGTTTTTCCATTTGGAAAAGAAACCAAAGTCATGTGGAAAGTTTGGTTTTCTGTATGAGTGGCTTTCCAATTGAGATTTGGATTATGAGAGTGTTTTTAAGAGATGTTATCTTGTCTGGATTCTCATGGATTTCATTTCACCAAAATACATTGATGAGATGTTCCTTAGATGAATGTGAAGATAAATAGACGTCAGTATTAAATGATTTTGCTTGACTTACTCTCAGATTGTATTAATGGACTGATTTTATTTTGCTTTGTGTTTTTTCTCCAAAAATTTTGTGTGAAATATGATTGTATCTACTGATTGAGTGTTTATGCAAGCACTCACAGTATTAATTCTTTTAAAGGGAAACTATAGTTGTTGTTTTCATTTTCTTTCATCAGTCTCTTCCATCTGGTTGGATCTTGGCTTCATTTTTTTTATTTATTTTGAAATTGTTTGTCAAAGGGATGACCACTGTTTTTTCTGTTCTTGTTTTACTACCTTCTATCCACAAAAAAGTGAGCGAGCATATGTAAATTTTGATGGAAAAAGAGAAAAGGGTAAAAAAAAATGATACTTTAATTATTGAATTAAACATTCACATTCTTATTCAAATGAGACCTAAAAGAAAAAAATGTAATAAAGTTATTTCTTAAATTTCACTCCGTGTTGGTATTCTTGCCACTTCAATTGTCTCCATTAAATAAAAGCTATGTTTTCCAAACAAAATTACATGTATATCTAATTATAATTTTTTTTTAAATTATAAAGAAAACATCATACAAAATATAAGTGTTTTTTTTCATAAATGATATAATATTTTGTAAATTTTTCATTTTGTTTGATAGGCATTGCTGATGATCAAATAATAAGTACAAACATATCATATGTTAAGCTGAATATTTTCAAAGCTTAATTTCCTATTAAATGTCTTCACTATTTATTCTATTATAAGTTGATATGCATTAAAGTCTACATCAAAGATCTTTTAAGCATTGAATTAAAGTTACAATGTTCACCAACTATCTTGACACTAGCATATGTTAATGTCTATTACAATGTGCACTTCCACCATATATTAAGGTAAAATATTATGTAAACTAGAGAGATAAATACTATATGTTATGGAACACATTAAAGAAGAGAAAGGAAAATCAATGTTATGTGCCAAACACATTAATTCTTCTCATCCATCAAACTCATCAAATTGTAGAAATAAGATAAAGATATTCAAATGAGTTCAAAGCTACTTTATAGTTAGTGGTTACATTTTTCAAGTGCCTGTATAAAGGCATTTTTTGAGAGAAGAAGAATAAGCTACACTATTATCCACAAGTGCTAAAACGTTGCCAAATTTTCTTTACGGAAAAAAAATTTAGATGAACATTATTTTTGTTCATTAGCAAATTAGGAGAGAGTGTTTATCATTATAATCGTCAAAAGATACAATCTCTCCCTAAAGAGCAAAACTTGTGATTTATGATCATATTCTTAGATAATCATTTATCTTAGGAGTAATTGTGTTCCAAACATTATTCAATTATCCAAAAATGGAGTGACTGAGTTTTAAAGAATACTTAGTTTTAGCTAGAAATGACTATGTTCCAACGGATAAGCAATTTTATAACAAAAAATTATTAAATTTCAAAGAATACTCAAATTTTCAACTAGGAGTGACTTAGTGTCAAAAAACACTTAAGTTGTAACTAAGAGTAACTTGAGTGTCAAATAATACTTGCTTTGTACTTTATAGTATGAAAATGCTTAAGAAGCAGATGTGATTTGCACTATTAAATAAACTGAAATAAAAATATTAAATAATCATTCTTTTATTAATTTATTGTGCTGCATGTCCTGTGGTGATAACTAATAAAAACATTTTCAAAAGAATTTTTAATAACTAATTGAGAGATAGTTTATCATACAAACTATCCTATAACTATCGAGTATCATACGATAATTTACTTAAAGGTTTTAAAAGAATTTTAAAAACATAATTCAATCCTATTTTCTTTTATTTATTCTGATTTCTATACAAATAAATTTTCATTCAATTTTTAGTGATTTTATTTATTTTTTTAGCTTGAACAAGTTATTTTATCTAATAGATATTAATTAAATTTCATTTTCATTTTTTTTATAATTTATGTTTTATCTTTGTAAAACTAAGTAAGCTATAAATTTTTTAAAATAGTTTGGAATTTATAAATTAAAAACTACTAAAATAAAGTAAATTAAAAAACGAGTTTTTACAATTTTCGTGATCTCACAAGGGAAGTTCTCTATTTGCGAACTATACCCATTTAGTTTCTATGTTCAGTCGTCTTTCATTTTGAGTGTGTAGAAGCCTATACGAAAGGCCCAAACATTTTCTTATCCTATATATTACACCCTTTATAAATTAGTATTCTCATTCCTCAACATAAACACAATTATTCCCTTTGGGATAAATTTAAAACAATTTACAGATTTCACATAAATAAAAAAATTAAATTAAAGTTTAAACATAAATGAAATTTAATTGTTACTTGCCAATTAATTTCACACACTGATTTACTCCACAAAACACAAATAATTATAATTTCTTTATCATATTTTATATTATAATGTTTAATTTAACTTACTTTAATTTAAATAAGTTAGGTCAAGCAAAATTTTAAGGAAATGAAACTTTAAATTGAATAATAATGTCAATGAAAAACTTTAAAGAAGAAAAAAAACTTAAATAAAAAATTAATTTTGGGAACTTTGAACTTTTTTCGATAATTTCTTTCAGAATTTATTTATTCAAGAAACTAAAAATTACAATTATAATTTTAAATTTAAATTTAAATATTTAAAATTTAATTGTAATCCTATAATTATAACTGCAAAGTAATTTTAAACTATAAAATTCTAAACTATGTACGGTGTTTTTTTTTTCTCAAGCCGCCGTCTCAATAAAATAATTTTGGAATTAGTGATTAAAATAAGATAAATTGTGGGGTAGATATAATTTGTGCTATTCATGAAATAAAATATTTAAATAAGTGAATGTTTTATTTTAAAATATAAAAAAATGATATTCATTCTAATTTCAAATTTAAGTAAAGGAAGAGTTTATTGTAAGGAAAACTTTGATAAAAGAGCGTGAATTTTATGTTAGTGATCAAATAACCAAGCATATTAAGCTTTATTTAATTTTTTTTATCGTAATTCTTAATATAATCTCACTTATGACTTATATTTTTTTTCATATATACACTAATGTATATAATCAAATTTAACCAGATTCGACACTGTAAGATCTATATTTAAGAAAAGTATTTCATTATTTAATATACAATTTTTAACAAGAAAAAAATTTAAATCCTTTCATATAATGTTTATTAAAATAAAACTATAAACTCTTACGTACAACTTTTACTAACGAAAAGTCGTAAACCGTTTCATATAATTTAAAGTACAAAATTTCAAACCTTCACAAGAAATACAACTACTTAAGTTTTATTACATTCTAAGTTATTAAATTATGATAAAAACATTCAAATTAACTTTTCATTTTTATAATAATTTCTTACTTACTAATTTTTGTAATCTTGAAATTCTAAATTAACAGAACTGTTAATAATTTCATTTTTATAATAATTTCTTACTTGTCAATATTCAAATTATCTATTAACAGAATTGCGACAACAAATTAAAACAAATCCTATCATTAAGTTGTTGAGAAAGAGGTCCGCGTCATATCAACGGAATATCTTTTTTAGTGCTTACCTTAAAAACCATTTCATTATAATTTGAACTAATATAATATATACTTATAATAAATAAAATAATACTGCATAATAAATTAGTCATTATAAAAACACTAAATACATACTGCATAATACAAACACTAAGCATATAAATAAGGAATAAGATAACGAATAAGATTCTTACCTACGTCAAACCAAAAAAAAAAGAAAAAAGAAGAATAATAATAAATATTGTTTCCTCTGAATATTCATATTGCTTTTGAAATGAATTTGACATGATCTTTCAATGATTCCTCATCTAACTCCTTAATTTTTCTTCCTTTTCTACAAAGAAACATCAAATCTAACAAAACTCGAAAGGTTTGAAACCACGAACTTACTCCTAGTGAATAGGAAGAGTGGAACTGAAGTAATCAAAGTAAAGTTACAAACAAAGGAAATCTTAAATAAATGTGAAAGATATGTAAACATACACAATATTTTTCAAACATTAAATAGTTTAATATATTTTCCTTTATTACGAAAAAAAAAGTAATACTCTATTCCTCTTCAATGAAGGAAGATGCATATCTATATTAAAAGATCGGAAGTTATGTTTTCAATACATTATATGAATTCCCATGAGTTCTTTAGAGTTCTTCAGAGTATTATAATCCCTTCAAAAAATACAATTGACATTTCTTTGACTTAATAAGAATATTAAATTATAATTAATGTGTTCTTGAATGTAATATAAGTACGTACAAAATCACAAGCCTCTTCACTTTATTCTCTATATCTTCTTTCTTTTTTATTTTCTTTGCCACCAAATCAAAGATACCATGATGTTTCCGAAAATACTGATTCAAATTTCTTATATTTTTTCGAAAAGAAGTGGCTACGTACTTGTGCTAGACTGGCACCATATTTTTGAATCTCTCCTTCGATCTGACCTCAAGAAGTTTCTCTCCCACCGCAACTGCCACTGCCAATCACAACTCCAGGAATAGAACTCTCAGTTGTACTCTTCTTTTCGCGACAAAATAACAGTGCCACGTCTTTAGATCTCCATCATTTCACATCTACTAAATAGGGTACAATTATCATAACTTCATAAAACTAAAAACTATGGAATAATAAACTACATTATAATAATAATAATAATAATAATAACACATAATATACAACCAACACTACACACAAGCAAGCCAGAACCAGACTATGATCATGAATACTGCAAAACTGCTGGCAACAATCGCAGTTGCATTTAAATTAAGTTCAAAGAACTCAAAAAAGAGTTCAACTTAAACCCCTTATAAAAACATCATTAGTTTCTATAGTAAGACTCAAAAGCGTGTAATAAAGATTGCGTGTGTGTAGTAAAGTCAATTTAGATTCTGTTCCAACATTCATTCCTTAAAAAACAAAGCTCTTCCCATTCAACTGCATAATTATCCAGATTTAGCGAACATTGGTCGTTGCACAGTTTCATCAGAGCTACACAAAACAGAAAGAAACGAAAGAAGAGCCACTAGCACCAGACACAGCATTTGTACACTACAAAAACATTCAACTATTTAACCTAAATAACCATTCTACTGTTCGCAAAGTTCACACCCAGTTTCAAATCCACCTCCAAGTTCCCATTTTCACCGCCACCATCGTTTCTTCGAGCTTGAGGCACCCCACTGAACAACTGCTCCACAGAGGAACACTTCCTAGCGTTATTCCGCGCAGCTTTCGGCTTCACCGCACCACCATGACCACTCTCCGAAGACGGAGAAAGCGGCAGCACAGAGGGTATCTTGAAGTTGGTCCTCGCCTTCGCGCCTCTGAGTCGCCTCGCCGCCGCGTCGTACGCACGCGCGGCTTCCTCCGCCGTGTCGAACGTCCCCAGCCAGTGGCGGCACCGCCCGATCCGGTCGCGTATCTCCGCCGACCACCTCCCCCACGGTCGCTTCCTCACTCCTCGGTAACTCTTGCTCACCGACACCCCAGCCGTTTTCTTCGGCGTGTCCGAAACATGCAACGAGGATGTCGACGTCGTTCCAAAGAGCGCATGTTCCCCCACCACCGCGGCGATCCCTTCCAGCGCCGTTTCGTATCGTAGACTCTGAGACGACGCCGTTTCGGACTTTGGAAGCAAAAAGCTACCGGTGGTGGTGGTGGGCGCGTGTAAGTACATTTCGTCTTTCATCGTCATAAGTATGTAGGTAGACTTTTTGGATCGAAGGTGGTCGTGGCCCCTACAGAGGGAAACGAGATATTTATATTGTCTTGAAGAAAATTTGCTTGAAAATAGTTAAAATATTATATTATTATTATTTATTTAAGAAAAAGAGAGAGAGAGAAGTGTAGATGTGTGTAGATATTGGTGTGAAATCTGAAAAGACTGTAATCCCTCGTATCTACATGTTTGTCTTTCCTAGGCTGTCTGTAGGCTGCACTGTAGGCATACACACCCTTTCAGAAGGTCCCTTAACACAACACACCTATGTAGCACGGGCCCCTTCACCCCTTTAGTTTAAGGTCACTACATACCCTTAGTCTAGTATCAAGAAATTTATGATTAGATCAAAATGAACCATTAGGTGAACTACTTTCTCTTATAGAAAATGTGATTCTGTGACATTAATTTAGGTTAATAGGTTTTTTTTGGTGACAAACGCACGTTACATTCTATGAAAACACACATGGTTGAACATGATCTCCTAGTAAAAGAAAGATGACAGGTTTTACATGAGAATGAGAAGCAACTACATTGGGAGAAAGCAAGGGATAATATTAATATCTGATGCCATGAGAAGAGTAGAGAGCGTCACTGTGTCGTCAAGGAAAAGATTGTTTGACTGCAAAATTGCAAAACATGATTGACTGTACAAATCCTTTCTTTTTTATCAGTTCATTCATCGGGCAGACACACGCAAATAACCACAGGGGAAACCAGAATCACCTCGACAAGTATTACCATTGTGTATGTTCAAACTATCCATAATTTTTAACTTTCCTCGTGCTAATTAATTCAAAGTTTGTCATAATTATTCTTGTTCTTGTACGGTTTTCATTGGTCTTTTCTCGGAGTAACACACGCTATTTGTGTTATGCGAGAAAATTAAGAATAAAGAATTGGAAATAGTATAATAACTTTACCGAAAAATATTCATAAAGAGCATGCACGATGCAAGGCAAGATGATGAGATTTGCATTATGATCTGTGCATGATGTCATGAACGATGTCTTTCAAAGGTCAAGAAGCAATTATGCATAGGTGATGGAATGGATGGGGAGCACCAGATGTATCGCAAACAATTAATGCACCAGATTTTGGATTTGATTTCGACCTTCATTTCAGCTTCACATTATCATTCATCATGTCCTTTCTTTGCTAACTTAAAATACCATTCTAATTTGTATGGTATGTTCGTAAAATTTTATACTACCTTCTTTTATATCTTGTTTGCATTTATTTTTACTCTCTCCAATTATTTATTTTTCACATAGTTGTATTAGATGCATGCAGAATGCCTAAACTAATATTAATATGCATAAAGCTTTTGATAGCATTCTTATATATCGCACGTGGATTAAAGGTAATCAATTTCTATTATATATACGAAGGCAATTCTTACTTAATCAAGTTTTGTAAAGATTAATTTTTAATTCATCAAAAATGGGTTAGATTTAAAATTTATTTTTTAATATAATATTAAATTTTATCATAATAAATATCTACACTCACTTAGTTCTACTCACAAGTATCTAGACTCATTACGCATAAAATATATATGTCTCGAAGCGAAGGGATTATAAATCTTATATTAACTAAAGACAAAACCAATTCATAAAATATAAATGAAAATAATCTTCACCCTACAAACTACAAACAAGTCTCATAAAATGAGTTAAACTTAAAACTCACTTTTTAATAGTAAGATTTACTAAGTCCGTTATATAAAATATTACTATTATGTTTATGGAATATTAATATATTTATTTCAAGCTTATGTCGGTATTGAATTGATTATGCTTAATTTGGGTTAACTTGTCCCAAACTAGGATATCTAGTTTGAGATTGACTAAACTTCATCAAAATAGAGATAATTCGGCTTAATCTGGGTTGCAACTCCCTTCGAGCTCAAGTTTGCTCTTATTGGACTGGACTCGGACTCGGACTCGGTTGAGCCGACTCGAGTGAGGGCTCAAACTGACTCAGATCAACTAGGTTAAACAGATAAAGCTCAACCTTGGTCTGGGATGACAAAACTTGACCTAGGCCAAAATGACTTAGTTTAATTTGTATCTAAACTCATTCAACTTAATGTATACTTAGCCAACTCGACTTGACTTGGGAAGAGTTGGCTCTATTTGACATGAGTCTAAATCGGCTTGCTCAAATCAAACATAAATCTATTCTATTTATCTAAGTTTACCTCATTTAACTCAACCTAAATGACTCGTTTAACTAACATGAATTCGAACCAACAAGACTCAACCTCAATTAGAATCTGACCTGAGCCCATGCTTAATCTAACTAAAGTAATTCTAGATAGAATTAACTATAATAAATCGTAAAATAAGTAAGATCTGCTTCATTAGATATCTTTCTGATCACGTTCGTAGTCAATTGTGTAATGAAATTAAGCAAAACGCAAAAGTAAACAAACAGCTACATTTAGAAAATGATTTTCAATTTTCATTTATTTCTCTGAATTTATTTCAATACATTAACCTCGAACTTATAATGCGAGGATCTCCAGAAAAAAAAATAAAAGAAAAAAAGGAAAAGGAAATTAATATACGGATGATACTCTGATTCAATTACACGATTCTTTTTGTAATTGTTAACTTTAAAGAATAAGTAATTTGAAGAAGAATCATCCTTAGTTAAACAGAAAAGAGTACCTATATTTTTTTTCCTTCGAGAGTTAAGTACAATATACAAAAGTTAGAACAAATGCATAAAGTGGTTGTCTTAATTTTTTTTGAAATACTCTTCTATTATGAAAATTGAACCTCTCAACCTTTTGTTTTTGCATAAATGCTCTCGTCAACTTCACGTGGGGTAACTTGAAAACCGAGCTTCAAAATGGTATGCACAAATGCATGCAAAGCGATGAAGGTGATGGATAAATTTGTAGGATGAATAGTGATTGTTTCCTAATAGTATAATCTTTGGCTTGGATCTATGCAATCTCCACAGTGGAAGCACTTAGTTTAGCAATTTTGGGAAAACTCTTTCTCTCACCCTCATTTGTCCTTAGTTCAATCTTAAATCACAAGTCAATCTCTTTAAAAACGTGCCTTTCTCAACAATCCATGCAAAAGAATCAACACAACTCAACTCTCTCGGTCTCACACGCACTAACACATATTTTTATACATTTCCCAAGGTAGCCCTTTTGCTTGTGCCCTACTAAATGTAATGACATATAATTATATAGTAAAATAAGAGAAAATTAAAAATACCATAATAAATAACTCAATCAAATTGTATTAAGAATTTAAAAATCCTTTGTTTTAGGTGGAAAACCCTAAAGTACTATTATAAAAAAAGAGACACTACTATAACAACGTTCTTGGATTAAAATTGTTCAATTTTATAAAACTTCAGAATCCTGTGAAATTTTCATAAGAACTTGCATATTAATAAAAGGAAAATTATCCTTTGAGACCATTATATATACAATAGCATAAAATATTCAAAACAATGAAATACAAAGAAAAGAGTAAAGTAGTCTTTTTATTTCATCACATCATCTTTTCTTTTCCCTTCCTTTCAATCTTTCAACTGATTACAAAAATATGCAGAGCCCACCTCTTTTTCATTCTTCCTTCCCTCCAAAACTAAACCAAACTGGGGAAAGAAGACATATAACTTGTTTTGCAAGTTCATCATAAAAAATACAAAACATTGTTTATATTTTTACAGCACACATAGTAAAATAATATTTTTGAAGTATGAGTTCTTGCATGAAATTGTATTTTGAGGAAATATAAAAAAAAATGGATAATTTAAGGAAGTTAAAATAGTTAGGGTAAACATTCTCTGTGAAATGGAAAGAATGTCGGTGAATGGAGAGAAGCATGGGCGTGTGTGCAAGCGTAATTGGAGAAAGTGAAGTTGGGTTTTCAAGAGACTAAAGAACTAGAAGACGAAGCACGCCAAGTTTTTTGTGTTCTGCACTGTGCTCTTTCATTCATTCTTTGGACCAAGAGATTTGGCCTTGCTTGCATTGCATTGCATTTGCATGGAGTGACGAGTAAGAATGCCTTAGGATTTTGCAAAAGAAAGAGAGAGAAAGTGTGTTACACAATCCCAAGAAGAAGAGACAAAGAAAGTGTGTTTCAATGATATCTTTATGATTTTGGTACTTCAGTGCTATGCAAATTGGTGTAAGCTTCTATCTCTTTCTTCCAACTTTCATGGCTTTGTGGGAATGCCCAGCCTTTGCCTAAATAATGCAACCTTTTTGTGTGTTTGATCTTTGGGGTCAATTTCCACTCCTCCTTTTGAATATTCTTCCACATCCACAACTCCTTTTCATCAAAATGCCATTCACAACCTTACCAAAACATTCATCACTTCCAAAACCTAAATATCATTGGTGGTCGTAAGGAAAAGGATCTCACTTATCTTTTCTCTTTTTTAATGCCAATATTTAAAAAAAAAATCATCTCAATATATATATAAACTTACCATTCACTTAAGAAAGAACTCTAATTTAACTATGGCATTCTCATTTTGTAACATGCATTTTGTTCAACGGTTTATATAAATAGAACCAAGTCAAAATCTAAACCGGTTGAATTACTTCAATTTTTTAACCTAATCAAATTTAATATTAACCAAGGCAGTTAAACCTATGTATGTTGGTTTGAACATTAAATTTATTACCTGCAAATTTGATAAATTCAATTAAGAATGTTTTTTTATTATTAGTTATGTGTTTTTTTAAATTATGTTATTTGTTAATTAGTATAAGTCAGTTGAATAAAATATGTTGTTTACCCTTTTCAATACAAGATTATGTGTCTTCTTTTTTAAATAAAACAACATTTTGTAAAAGTAAATTTTGTATATTTACATATTAGTGAATTCGATTGATCCAAACAAAACTAACTGTAATTAATTGAATTCGTTAGCTTAAAATCTTGTTTTTTTTTTCTTTTACAATTTTCAAACTGATAAAAATTATTCTGTTAAGATTTTATTTTCTTCTAAATCCAATTTAAGTGTCACAGTTTATTTTATATATGTGCAATGTCAGTGTAGCAGTATTTACATTATTAATTAATTGAAAACTATTTTAATAGGTATGCTAAAATTATTATTATAATGATAGACGTCAACATTTAATAACTTTGGCACAGACGGTGGTTGAAGATAAAATGTTAGTTTAACTTTTTTTTTTTCACGTCTATGCTATCTACTCTAAGTTTATATAACTTTTTAAATTAAAGAGTTATGTAATTTAAAAAATTATATAAAGTGTGTATTATTGGTAGGACCCCATACTTAAAAAGTGCTACTTCTAATAAAAATACCCAAACCAATAGATTGGTTATCTTTCTCGTAATAAAGGTAACCAGGCCCAAGCCCAACTTATTGTGTTGGTTGCTATTTTAGTTGTTTTTATGTGACTCAGTACCACCATGCATGTGGCTTTATGGTCCTAAATCGGATTCGGGTAATTTTGAAACTTTTTCATTAGGTAAATATGTTTTTTTCTACAAATAATAATAGAATGTGAATTATTATTTTTATTTTTTATAGAATAATATGAACATTTATATTTTTCTACTATTTTATTAATCAAAAATAAAAAAAAAACACATGTTTATATTCATTTATAAAAAAAAATAGCAGATCTAAATAATACAACGTTCTTAAACTTAAAGAGTTTTCTCTGTTTCAAAGAAAAATTAGAACAGATCTTGCAATAGGGTTTGGTACAGCTGGTTAGTGTTTTCGTGACACTAACAAACAGCTAACCTTTTATATATATATATATATATAAAACTCCAACCAATATATCTTATGATCTTATCAATGTTTGGATCCACCAGTAGTTACAATTTCAACCAGAAACTATTTTGGTTTTTAAATTTATATATGTTTTTATGACATTAGTATTTAAAACTAAGAAAACTTTAAACAAATTTATAAAATGTTAGTGGTTTTATAAAATTATAATTATAACGACTGTGTGTAATCTTGAAGACTTAGTATGTACAAACATTGTCACCTAAGTATGAATATTTTTTTTTTTAAATTAATCAATTAATAGAAATTAAAAGAAGCCAATTAATTATTCTAATTTTCTACTGGTCTGAATTAAAATCATTGGCAGATTCATTTCTATTTTCAGAATGTCCAATTTCAAGGAGTTGATGCTGTTTTATTCTTTAAATTTGTCTTAATATCAAAGGTTAACTTGATAACTGCATAACTTTAAGTATTAAAATAATATTTGATTATATTACTATTTTTATTATCATCATCATATTTTCTCTTATTCTGATTATGATTGAGTTTATGGTACAATTAAACAATTTTGTTTTGGCAGAAGCTTTACCGAGATAAGTCATCAACTTTATACTATTGTTAGAATTTTTATAAAAAAAAAATTAGAAAGACTGAGACATGAGTAAATTTTCTAATAGATACATTGGAAAAATTTAATTTAGCACCAAGAGAATTAGAATAAATTTATATAAAAGAACATGATACCACTTTCTATTCAATATATACTTTTAATATGACATATTTATTCCTTATTTATAACACACCTCCTTTACTCCTAACACAATAAATATAGATTTCATTAATATATTAAATCTTACAGAAATAAAATAACTTGAGAAGATCATTTACCAAAAACTTAAATTTAATATGATTTTATTCTTTTAATAAAATTTAATTAATGATTTCTTTTGATAAATTTTCTTAAATAAGAACAAACATAATCCCATCAATATTTAAGTTAAAAAATATATACTTCCTTCGAAGACATGTTAAATACTTTTAAGTTGAATGTTTACAAATATTTTTAGAAATAAATATATAATTCCAAATAAGAAAAGAAAAGAAATGATAAAATGTTTAAAATAAATTATTAAATTAAACAAAAATAAATCATTCCAATTAAATAGTTGAAAATATGATAGTAATTATCCATCCGTGAAGACATGCTCGTAGTAGTTACGTGTTGACAAGTTTCAACCTATATAACACATTCCAAGTCTCATATATAGAGTTATTCCAACAAAAGATGCTTATTCATGTGTTTGAATAAAGTAAAAGTTACTTAAGCAACTTTTCATTAGAAAAATGAGTTAATAATGTAAATTGTTTAAAAAAATTTAAAGTTGCTTCACTAAGCAACTATTTTCTTTTTAAAAAAAAAATTCGGAAGTTGGGGAATTCACATTTTATATTTTTTTTATTGTGTTACTCCCATTACTCTTCTAAAACACAAATTCTAAACATTTTTAATAATTTTCATGGCTGGTAGTCTTAATATTCGATCTAATTGTTAATGAGATTTTGATTTTTCTTTTCTTAAATCTGATATTTAATTTTCTCCTTATTTGAGCAGTATAATTTAGATGCCAATTCCAACAAAAATAAAAAATTATATTGAAGATAAAAATATAATACTAAATCTTATCTACGAGGTCGATTCTGCACACTGTAAATCAAATTAATTTCAGGATTCTTAAAAAAAGTTACAAAAACAATTTTGACTTAAAAATTTTGGCTCTTGTCTCATCTCGTGTGTTCCACAACTCAAGATATTCTTAAAGCAATATAATTTATTTTAAAAAAAATACTAAAAACAACTTCCATTTCTTAATATATATATATATATATATATATATATATATCAATAAAATTTGTTGATAATTAGTTTGCATAAAAGAAGTTTATTAGAGTCTCTTAAACTTCAAGTCCAATTTTATTTATGATCTATGTTAAATTTTATCAAAGTCTCTTGAACAAAATACTTACAAAAATTATATTTAATTTTATAAAAAATAAGATCAGTTGAATCACATAAAGTCATAACGATAAATTAAAATACTTTTGAATTCAAAATTTAAGATTCTTAATATTGGTTTAATTTTCTATATTAAAATTCAAAATGAAATTCTGTACCCCGTTTAAAAATTTAAACCATGAAATCACTGAAAACAAATTACATACGGTTAGATTGTTTTTTCCACAAAATTTCAATTCAGGTAATGCATTAAAACATGTTAAAAGATTTTATTAATCTACTTTATTATTTTTTTTTCTCAAAAGCACCAATATATCCTTCGAGTAAATCTTATACATCAACTATCTTTCTATCTAATTTCTATTATACTTAGCCTTCAAGTTTAATAATTGATTGCACTAGATGTAACGTTTTTATTTATTTATATGAACACCTAAGAAAACAAGTAAACAAGACCTTACCTAACCATCTATGTCCTCCTGCTGACAATATTTTAACTTTCATTTATAAAATTTCTTTAAATATTTAAATGCATTAAATTTATATTAATCTCATTTTAAATTATTTCTTTTTTAAATATTTTATTTGAATAAATAAATTTAAATTTATTGAATTTTAGTTTTCAAATTTAAATGTCAAATAATACTAATAAGTGTTAATTACAAAATTTTTGAGTCAAGATTTAAAAGGAGAATAATATTCATGTCCATTATAAAAAAATCACTATAAACATTAAACATTGATATAGCGCCAATCAAAAATAGTGTTTTTAATTGATTTATAAAATATTAATTAATATCAAACAATAATAATAGTGATTTATAACAATAAAAAAATTATTTTAATTTAAATAAAAACATAATTTCTTATAAAAGAACTTAGTGAACATTAATCAAAATTAGTCAACTATATAATTTTAATTTCGATTCTTTTAACGAGTCTTGAATAAAATCGAGTTGAGGACAAAATACGAAAAGAAGTCACGTAAACTTGAAAATATGAATAATTTTAAATTTTTATTTTTTAATAAAGTTTAAATATTTATATTTTTAAATTATTCAGTTACTTTCGTAATATAAAATTTTAATTTATTTTGAAGTTCTCTACTGAAATAACATGTTTTATTACAAAACATCTCTCATTTTCCAGATAAATAAATTATCTTCTTAAAATTATTTTTATTTAAACATCCTATAATAACATAATAACATGTTTTACTGCAAAATATCTAAATTATCCTCTTAGAATTATTTCTCATCTAAACACCCTATAAAGAGATAATTAATTTAACTCAACTCACAAAATACTTATTTCATTTTACACTCAACATTAATTCACTATACAGATACAGATTCTAATATCATTATCACATAACAAATGTATATACTTATATTGCCAAACAACATTTCTCAGGATTTCTTAAGGAAAATACTAGTAATTGAAATTATTTATCGGATTCTTGAACGGAAAACAATGAAAGTAGTTGACAGTGATAAGCTGGTAATTATATAAGAGTCAAAAGAGATCATCTTTAACTCAAACCTAATAAAATAAAATTTATAGTTTTTTTTTTATATATTATATATTCTTATTAAATATGATACTTTTATAATCAACACTTAATTATATAATAATTTATATATTATATATTTTTATTAATTAATTTTTTTAATAAAATATTGTATAATATTAAAATAATAATTTATTTTAACATCAAATATAGTAATAAAATAATAATTTATTTAATATCAAATAATTATATTTTATTGTATAGTGTTAAACCATCAGTACAGATCATGAGAACTGTTACCAGTGTCCATTGTTATTAACTGTTTACCTTGCTAATCTTGTTATTAGCTGTTTACCTTGCTAATTTTGGTACAGAATTTTCAGAAACAAGAGACTGGTAGAGGAGCCCATGCAACACTGTTTATCCACAGGAAACAAAAGTGAATTTTCAGGGTTCTACTGTGTTTATTCACTTCCTTCGTATGCCTTTTCCAAGACTCACAAGAAATCGTTGATTTAAGTAATAAGCCCTTATGCCTATTGAGTAGGAATTTATCAGTAGAAATATATGAAACAAAGCAAAAACGTATGAACAATTCAACCTCGCAAAATTAGTTTGTAAAATAAGATTTTCACTATTTATAAGATCTAACATATTCTTTTTAGGATGAAAGCTCAACTTGTTAATAAGACTATATATATATATATTAAAAATATCTTATAATAGATAATTTAATAATAGATGGTTTGTTTAATAATCTTATTAGAATATATTTTGATATCATAAATTTTAAGTGTAACTTAATCTTTCAATCTTATATAAATATACTCAGTCATATATTAACTTATATATTGTTATAAATATATAAGTTAATATATATTGGATTTCAAAGAAAAATGGTTAGTAAATAATGGAAATTAAACTGGTTGGTGAATATTTATTATGATAGCTTAAAGTACTGTCATTGAATCTACAGTTACAGTTACACGACAAAAACGATTTCTTGTTCAAAAGAACATCTATGAATAAAGAATTAGCGAATAAAGAATAAGGAATTTACGTGAATCGATGCTTGGATTTATACCATGTTCCGTAGAAGACATATGCGAATGTGAAAAGGACGGGACAAACCTGCTCCAGCCTAACAAGACGACAAAATTTCCATGCTTTAATAACTTTTTCATTGGACAGGTGTGAATTGTAATGCCCTTTGGAACAGTGAATGAGGGCTCCAAAAAGTTCGAGATTTTCTTTTCATGATCCAACATTATGGTTGTGTTCACATCCGAGTTTGAAAAGGAGAAAATGAGTTAGACCCTTATACATGCACAACACTGAAATGACAGTTTGTGTTGCTCATTGATAATGTGGGGTGAGGGTTTCACAAAACATGCAATGCAGAACGAAGAAGACGAAGAAGAACAACAATGTCATTTTCCTTTTGACCATCAATGTCTTGTTTTTTCTCCTGGTACAATGCAGATATTGCAGAAGAATCATCTCTTATTAAAAAATACAACGAAAGTGTCGGTCTATAGTTTATATACTATTTTTGTGGATACTATTTGAGATGTAACCTAAATCTGTGGTGCAATGTAAAAAAAAAGTAACAATAACATTAAGTGATTTTTTATTGGGAATATTAGTTACCACATTTCTCACTTGTATTTTTATTTATTTTTTTCATTCTATTTCACTGTTTTTTTCATCCCTGCACGAAACAAAAATAAGAAGCAACTTTATCAAAGTTCATTATAGTTCCCATTGCAGGTGCAATTGATTGCACCTTGATTGCTTTGTTTGGTGTCCGATAAATTCGGCCCCTCGCCCGTGTTCTTTTTTTGCTTTATGTTCAGACTTTAAATGTACTGTTTAAGCAAAAGTTACTTTATGATGAATCATTTTGTGAGCTTTGACAGCAAACAGCATTTACCTTCCACCAGTGTATACAGCTTATGCAGTAGAATATAGAAACAGGAGCGAAATAAAAAACGAAAAAAAGGTGAAAGAAAAAGAGAAATTGACAAATGATAAGACAAAAAATAAAAAGAGATAGACAAGAAATGGAAGAAAAGTTATATGTAAGACAAAAATTATCAAAAAAAAAGGGTTAAAGATGTGATAGATATGTTGAAATCACAGGGGGAAAAAGTAGAGATATTGTACATGTGTATCATATACTTAAAAATATTTAAACTGCTTTTTCACTATATTTTAAAAAAATTAAATTCAAAACCTTCCAATAGTATCCGTAACTATATACATATATTCACAAAACATAAAGGGGTAAAGGTAAAAGGTGTCTACACATTACAAGAAAAGAACTGCTATATAGTATGAATAGTCTTGCACAAAGGGCATGCATGAATGTACGACGTGTGTTAAAGAATAGCAGGTTTTCAAAGCAGTGTTTACAGAAAACAAGCAGAATATAAATATGGTTAGTAACAGCTCAGGTTTATACCTATTCTTCTTCTGTTCTGTGTTATCAGGTTCGATGGTTGTCTTCAACAGTTCTGTTATAAAAATATATATGGTACAAAAAACCAACAAAGCGATGTAATAAGAGAAAATAAGTTTTTTTCACAAGATTGGCAAATTCTAAAGAAAAAAAATTACTCAAACTTGCAGAAATTATGTATCTTCTAATTAACTTGTTTTAATTCTTCAGTTCTATCAGAGTGTCCCCATCTTAGAAGTGAGACAGATGAAGTAGTAACGTATGCATGCTGCAAAAAAGCATGGCAGGTAACGTCACTGTCCCACCATGTGGTCCTGGCTCGTGATGATTTCCTAATGATAGGCACAATGCGTGAAATCCAACGGTGGAAATAAAAGTTGCATGTTCAACGGGTCTTTGTTTTCTGCTATCCCCATTCCCATTTATTATCCACCATTCTCCTCTCAACTCCTAGAATTAAATCCCAAACCATCTAGTTCCTGTACTTTCTTTTCTTCTGCCTTCATTCACTGCAAATGGGGGAGCCATGCCAAAAATATTGGTTCTCTGATATGGTAACACTGGCCATCATAATATATATTTATCATATTCTGCAATTGTTTGTATTAATTAGAGAGTAACTATGTGTTATATAGTTTTATGTAAAGAATGGTGATTTTGTTTCATAGGAAATACAAGATTTTGATTTCTTTAACCAAAGCCACAAGATTGAGTCACTGGATGATGAGGATCAGATCTTTCGGGAGATCATGCATCAGCCAGTTTTCTCTTCTGACAGAGAAGCTCACTCTCCTCAAGTTCAAAGCAAATCAATTTATGGTGGTGGTGGCTACACAGCCCTCAGCAACAACAAGAGCAGCAACCTTGTGATGAAGAGCAACAGCTCCAGCTTCCTCTTCTCATCACAACATGCACCAGAGAAACCTGCCACAGCCACTTCTCCAACTGCGTACATTCTATCTTTCAATGACTCCACTGTAGTGGCCGCTACCTGCCAAACCTACGGTGGAAAACAGCCGTACCAAGAGGAAGTAGTTGTAGGGAGTGGTGGCGCGTGTCTTCCCTCAAAAGGGGTCTCGGAAAAAGATTGCATTGAACCTAAGCCCAATCCAACAACAAGAAAAGGTAGAAGTTCTACAGAGACACTAGACCATATAATGACTGAGAGAAAAAGGAGACGGGAACTGACAGAGAGATTCATTGCACTTTCAGCCACCATACCTGGTTTGAAGAAGGTTAGTAAGTGATATCACATACTTTACAATGGAATAATCAAATTTAATGTGGTGTCAGTGAATGCTTTTTCTATTCAATTATCTGGTTTCTATATATCCTAGCTAGCTAGTTAATCATCTATCAGTTTGATTTGCCATAAGATAATTAATGGCATTCAACATTGCATATATCTGGTTTAGTTTATTACACATAAAAGTTGCAAATTAAATGTTCAAAAGGCATCATTCTTCTTAAATTGTTCTTCTTTCATTCACGTGGAAGGTTTTGAATTTCTGTGATGCTATGTAAGACTTGAAGTTCACAATTTTGATGAGCTAGATCAATACCATGGACATTTCATTTCATTAGTAAGCAAACAAAAGAATTTATGTATCTACCTATCTCTCTACATGTATATTTTGAAAAAAGGAAAGAATAAATTTGTATCTCAACAATGGAATGTTTTGTGAAGTGTAGATTGACAAGGCCACTATACTTTGCGAAGCAATCACTTATGTGAAACGACTTAAAGAACGAGTAAGAGAGCTAGAAGAACAATGTAAGAGGACAAGGGTAGAGTCAGTGTCATTTGTTCATCAGAGATCCAATACTGGTAGTGACAAAGGCACAACCTCTGGTGCAACGAAATCTGATGAATGCTATAAAACCAGTGAAGCACTCCCTACAGTGGAAGCAAGAGTGTTTAAAAAAGATGTACTCATCCGGATTCACTGCAAGATTCAGAATGGCATTTTGATCAAAGTTTTGGACCATCTTAATACTCTTGATCTCTACACAACCAGCAACAGTGTAATGCCATTTGGAAGTTCAACTCTTGACATCAGCATTGTTGCTCAGGTACAGTATCATCATCATGTCTCTTATCCACCGACAACTATATATGATCATCCACTTAGATACATATTTGTTAGAAATATTTAGAGAGAGCATTGATTTTGCAAACTGTTATGATAAGCCTATATCTTTAATTACCGCAGATGGGTGACAAATTCAACGGAACAATGAATGATCTAGTGAAAAACCTGAGACTGGTTCTCTTGCAGTCATCTGAAGTTCAACAATGATCCATGCTAGTGAATCAATTCTTCAAGTTCTAGTTATCTCTCTGTGTGGTTTGATCTTAAAGTCTGGAATTAGGTTGCGTTGTTATTCATGAGGGAGAGTCTACTACTGTTTGATGAATGGAATGAATTACGATTTCATGCATGATACTTTCAAATTATATATACGTGACACCATCAATATTATATATATTTATATAGATTATCGCTCAGTTTTCACTTTTCTGCATTAAAGCATCTATCCAACTTGCAAGATAGCTAGGTTTGTTGCCCTCAGTTTGGTAAACTTAATGTCCTCTCAAATTATTTGTGGAATAAAGAACAACCTGGCATCCTCCTCTCGATGTACTCATGCTTCATAGTTAATATAATATGAATATATTGTGATGACAGAATGAGGAAAGCAACTATGCTGGTTCTTGTCAGAAGGACTTGGAGAAGTTTTGGAGTTCTAGTTAATATTACCCTTTGTAATAAGGTTTCTTTTCTTAATATGATCTTCTGTTTGTTCTCAATAAATAAATAAATGATGATTTTTTTTCACATTGTTTTTTTTTATTACCATTTCCTCGTCTTACATGAAATGAACTTAAGATTTTAGTTGGTTTTGTTATCATTCTTTTAAATCATGGTATGCAAATTTATAATATATATATATAACTGAACAAAGGCTCGAGTATTTATTTATAAGCAAATTCGTTTATTATTTATGTACTAAGCATAATTATGAATTTTAATAATTTAACTGATATTTTGGGTATTTTAGATTGACAATATTTCTAAAGTGTGAATTTGTGTTAGTGTGAACTTTATTTATTATTTAGAATATTGACTCAATTATTTAGCTAAATATTTTTTTATATACCAAATCAACTAGTTCAATTCATAACTCTATTGATCCATTAATTCAATACTACCAACTTTGATTTACATAAAGTATAACCATTTCAGTAACATCTCAAGTAAATAACATGTATTTATTAAAATATATTTGTACTTGAAAATTAAGTCAGCTGGCACTGATAAGTGAATAGTATGAATATATAAATTCATATATTCTTAGCCATAAACAATTTGAACGTAGTAAAGATTTGCAGGTTTTGTTAATACAAACGTACGTGTATATGGAATAAGAGTGATACCTTTGGTTCTTATACATTGTTTTTTCTAGTGATAATATTTTGTTTATAATATAATATATCGGGATAATAGTATACGTGGTTGTAGAAGTATGTCAGGATACTCATATGCTTGTTATCAGATGATTTAACAAATTGAGCAACTGTGAAAAGACTAGTTTGATTCAGATGTTGTTGTTCAGCTAAAGTTGGTGTTTTGGAGAAATAATTGTAAGATCCGATACTATATTATATGTGCTCATGGTCTCGGTTAACATATAAGTACTTAAAAAACTCACAAAATAACTTCTGATGTAGGGTTCTTTAAAATATGTGAGAGAGCATCACAAAGTAGAAAAACAATAAGCCAAAGATTTAGCATCATGAAAACTGAATTTATTCATGTCAGGCATCATTTCGTTCTTAATGAGAAACGGATCAACGTTCAAAAGGTTGATTCAAATTAGTATAACACCTAACTGTTTAGCAAGCTTGTTCATTTGAAGAGGTTCAAATTTGGAAGGTGGAAATAATTTGAGGAAGAATAACTTAAACCTCTGTAGTTGAGGTTTTGATAATGTTTCTAAAGTTATTCTCGTGAACAAGAGAGCTTAAAATGGTTAGTTTAATTTAACTGCTATAACCATTACTCTTGACACAATGAGAAGAACAACATATAGAGAGACAAAATCTGAGAGGATGATGAGGTGTGAGAACAATATGTGTATATTGACATTCATATACTAACTACATCCATTGCGGCTATGTGAATTTGGCCCAATTAATTATGATTTTTGAATGAACTATGCAAATTTATGGTATTTCATTTTCTTTCTCCTTACTTTCTATCATTATTGGATTTTTTTTTCCAATTCGGATTCTTTAGTTAGAGAGAAAATAAAATTTAGATCTCACTTTCTGATTTAAAAAAAAAATTAAAACACCAAAACCTAAAACAACTATTTTGAAAATTATATTATAATAATATAATAATATGAATTGATTATGAATCACTACCAGAAAAACTGTATTTATTCCCAAATCTCAACTCATAATTTTTTTAAAAATTCATAATTAAAATAAATATTTAACGTCAATGTTTGTAATGTAATAATATGGACGATAATGTATCGTTATTCTTAATTTCAATTTTTTTTATAACATAATTTAAGAGTGATCCCATAACCATGTTCACTTTCCACATCCATTTATATAATATTTTATTAATAAAAGAATGTGTCAAATGAAAGTTTTTACTAATCAGTAGGGTCAAATACTACCATTTTCCTTTTTTCGCTACCCATGTGTAATTTCCTTCCTTATCAATCAAATTTTTGAAAGGGTTTTTGGTGTGTTAAAGTCCCTCTTATTTATGTACTTGTATTTTTGATAATATTGATCGGAAGATGTAGGTAGGTTAAAGATGTTTGAAATGGTCAGTGAGACCTTTTTGATTATGTTCTTCACAAAATAATGTAATTATAGATTAAGGACCAACCTGTCTACGAACTGTGCACATGGTGATGTAATACGTTTCAGTTATATTAGTTTAGTTAAAGAATAAAAAAGGACAAAAAGTAATAGTTTTTTCAAAAAGACTGAGTTCATCTCAGTCTGTTGTGGCTTTAATCAACTCTTCGGTCCAAATATAAACTTGAAAAAATTATTTTGAAGAAAATAGAGTTTTAAAGAGAAGTCTTTTAAAATTGTATAAATTATTTAAAATAATTTATGTAAAGTAAAACAGATTTGAATCTTATATTTTTGGGCCATGTAGTGTAAGTGTTGAGTCTTGAGACTCATAAATAATGTTGAGTATTTGAGTCTTGAAATGCAAGCTAGCTTTGAGAAGCTTGTCATAAAAGTTAAGATTAGAAGCTTATCATAGAAGTGAGGATTAAAAACTTGTCATATATAAATTAGCTTGAATGATATAAAGAATTGTTGCAGAATTTTTTTCATTACTTGTTTGAGCTCATCTTTGTTTTCTCTTCTTGAAATAAGACTTAGATAAACCCTTGATAGTTGGCTCAACCTTATCAAGAACCTTTTCCACCTAATTTATCATTTTCTTGCAAAGCTTCTCAAACACTCTTATGCTATAACTTCCACTATTTTGCATCCATAATCAAGGCTTCCGCTTCATTCCAAGGAGTTATCCACTTCATTCGTTCGGTGCAGTGCCTTCGAAGATGTAGGAAACAACCTACAGAGAATGACATCTTTAGAAGTGTATAAACAACCTAAGATGACTTGTTTGTAGATGTTGACATGTTAATTAAGATTTGTCTTGTTGTCATACTTATCCAACATGGAGGCCTTTTTTAGTTGTTGGGGAGAGATGCTTTCGTTATGTCCTCCATGAACGAGTGTCAACGAGATGACGTGTTGAGGTTATAGATAGATGTAAGGGTTTAAAAGGTATATTTTGGGAACTATTTACCTCTTGCACCTTATACAAGATGTTCAAGTTAGATCCCATTAGGTTTTGGAGTGTAGATATTCCAACTTTTGTCTCATTCAAGCATTCTTGATTCTGAGCACATCTATTTCGTCATTTTTCTTTCTTTTTAAAGTGTCAACCTTCTTTCCCAGTTTCATCATTCATTCCATCTAATAAATGTAATTATCATGAGTTTCTTTTATATAACACCTGTCGTTGATCATATTTCAAATATTAAACATGTAGCTAGTTTATAAAGTTTTTCACCACATAGTAATACGATCTCTCCCTTCTTCTCTCTACCTTCTTTTGCTTCCGATTTCGATTTTAGTCTCGAACTTTGACTCAATATCAAAGGATAATTATAATTATACTTTCACACTCAAAGTTAGTTAATAAAAACAATAACTTATGTTTTGAAAGAGATATTATTTTTTTAATACATACACTTATCTATACTAACTAAGTTGGCTATACATACACGTAACAAGCTAAGCACAAATAGGCCAATGTGTTCTAGAATTGATTTACGCCTTGTTATTACTAATAAACTAATTATATAATAATTTTATAATTTATTGACTCGAATGATTGTTGATAAGAAATCAGACTCCAACACGTTCTAAGGCGAGATGTCATATTGTATTAGGGATCCACGTCATCACACTACAACCACATATATAACGTCGAGTGAAGTGAATTTCTTTTTAAGTTTATTATATTGATGTAATTATATAATGTGATACTTATATATGAAACTATTATGAACAATAATTCGAATTCTGCAATTAATAATGAAGTTACATAAAATTATATAAAAATATTTAATACAATGCCATTTTTGGTTCCCTAAGTTTTTTAAATAAAAATTAATTACTTACTTAATTGAATGCAATAAATTAATATTTAAAAGGTGCATAATGAATTATGATTAAAGACATAATCCATTATGCAGAATTTTAATAACAATTCAATGAATTAATTATAAAAAAATTCTCTCACAAAATACAATTAAGTGAAACTTTTTGTGTTTTATAAATATATTTTAAAAAAATTATTTCAATTTAATATATTAAACAATATTTTTTTCATATATTATTTGTAGTTAAATTGTTTAACAAATGATTTGTTTTTTAAGAAAAGTTAGTTTATATTTATTTTGGATTTTAAAGATGGTAAAATTAATATAAAAATTAAATATGACAGAAAAATGTGACATATAAAATATTTTATATCAAAATCATTAATATTTTTTATTTAGTGTTGATTTAAATTGATCTTAAAAATATTCTAATTTTTTTATTTAACTTAAAAGAATTAAATTTAATTAAATGGTATTAGTGATTTTTATTTTTTTCTAAAATAAATATTAACAAAATAAATTAAATTTTTATAAAGGAATAAAATTATATTAAAAATTTAATTAGCAATTTTATCCAATGTTATTAACAAAGGAAATTTGAATATTACTTTTAATTTTATAATTAAAAGTCTTTCAATTTTAATTCGTGCTATTTTTATTAAAATTAAACTATACATATACGGTTAATTTAATTTTTTTCCTATGTCTATTTTTCGTCTTTCTTTTCTTTTCTTTTCCGGTGTGAACTCAATCCAAACGAAGCATGGCATATGCTTGGAGACGATGGAAAAAGAATAAAAAAAAATAAAGAAGATAAAAACTTTTAAATAGTTAGAAAATAAAATTGTTTGAATTAGATAAAAAATAATAAAAATTATTATTAATAAATTAATTTAATTTTTTATTTTAATATTTATATTATTATTTACTTTAATAATCTAATTTATGTTGACAACATAGTTGAAACATAATCTATTATAATATTTCCTTCAGTTTTGCCTTTAAAGTGAAACTTAAGGTAACCTCAAAATCTTTTATCATTAATATTTTTTATTATTAATATTACTATTCTCAATTAATTATTAATTTATAATTATTAAAATAAAAAGCTCATAATTAATCATACAGTTCAACATTGGGATATTTTATCTATTAAAAATTTCAAAAAATTAATATAATCAATTATGATATACTTATTTTTCTTCTTCACAAACTTACATGAAAAGAGGGATTCTCTTACATTTTGTTATTACATGTATCTTCTCTTCCCTTGTATATCACTCAAACAACCTTACAGTTTATTTTCTCTCTCTGTCTTGATAAACATCATAATACATAATATAACAAGCATTAATGATAACACAAAACCCTACCAAAATCATAGAGACCAACAAAACCAAAATTTTCCGATTTCATACACTACAACCCGTTGTTTGATACACTAGTACGGATCACTGTCCCTCAGCAAATGAGACTTTGAGAACACTTGTCTAAGGTTTTTGACTAGATCATTCACTGTCATTTGGTAAGCCTCACCCATCTGCAGTTAATTAACACCAAAGTATATATTATTTTCAATACTCAAAAATATATACATACACATATATAGAACTAGAACTAGAAAACTATATTCCAAAAGGGCTATCATATCATAATCATAGTGTAGTAGTGATTAATATACAATTACTCAGACAAGGAACATTGTTAGAACACAAAACTAAACTTGATTGAGGCATAACAACGTACCTTAGCTGTGATGGTAATGCAGAGAGCGGAATTTCCAAATGGCAAAACACTGCTTCCGGTGACACAGAGATGAAGATTTTCAAGGTGGTCCAATATTTTTATCTCAACACCATATTCTTTCTCACAGTGGATCTCAATCAGCACTTCCTTCCCCAACTCTCTTGCTTCCATCTCCGGAAGGATGCTACAGTTGGTTTCAGTGGAGCTGGTGGTTTCTTCATGCCCATTTACGTCGGTTTTATTCACCAATATTACCCTCTCTGCTACACTCGTTTTGTTTTGTTTCTCTAGCTCTTGTACCTTTTCTTTGAGCTCTTTCACATAATCGATGGCTGCTCGAAGTACAGAAGCCTTGTCCGTCTATACATGGCAATTTTACTATTAGAAATCATTCCATTATTCTTTCCCTCTAATAATGAATCTAACTAAAATTTGTAATCTTGTGGTTTGAACACTCTACCACGTGGTTTTCACTCATTGGTAACCTAGAAAGTGACACTGTAGGATGCAGATAACAAGACACACTCTCTCATCTTGCCGAAAATTTGCAGCCTTTTTGATAGACTTGCAGAAAATTTGCAGCGTTTTTGATAAACTCTTCTATTATTTTGTTTTTGAGTAGACGTTTAGAGGATCTAATTTTTGAGTAGACGAATCTTTCACTAGATTGGTTATTCTTTGATAATTTAGTCTTTAACTAGACAATTCTCTGCTAAACTATTTAGTTTTTTAGCACTCTCTTTCAGTGGACTTATCCTTCACTAGACTTCGTATAGACAATTCTTGGTTAGATCATCTATCTAGTCGTCTATTTCTTAGGTTTGTTTTATATGTTTTCCCTTTTCGTTGATATATATATATATAGAGAGAGATTTGACATAAACTTTTGTTCTTATCTGTCTATCCCTTTCTTCTCTCTTTTTTCTCTCTAGTTTCAGTTGCGAAGCAGTTTCCCCTACTTGTTCCGCCATGGCCATCGATTTTTACTTTTCTGTTAGTTTTCCTGATCTTCTTCGACATATTTTTTTAAGCTTGTTTCTAATTTATTAGTTGCGTTCACTTCTTTTTTGTTTTGGTTTTTTTTCATCGCTCTAGTCATTATTATATCTACCACTTCTTTGTCTTTTCTTTTGTCATATATCTTTCCATTACCTAATCCAACGAATACAAGAAGATGAATGTTTACAAAACAACGTTGGGCCCAGTACGTTAATAATCATAATAATGAAGTCTGCAATTGACTTAGGAACATGTTATACAAATTGAGTGAGTGAACAAAGGAAAGAACGACGGCATTAGAGTACCTTGTTCAAGCCGGGAATGGTGGCTGCGAGCGCTATGAACCTCTCGGTGAGTTCCTGCCTCCTCCTTCTCTCGGCCATTATGTGATCGATGGTCTGAGAAGAGGTTCGGGTCCTCTT
>Ga0209489_101895_pt1 | contig 42961 bp, 46 predicted proteins | sample SiratrowhiteBW_FD_187527 | JGI IMG/M metagenome (GOLD analysis project Ga0209489, IMG submission 187527) | Root nodule microbial communities of legume samples collected from California, USA - Siratro white BW (SPAdes) (version 2) | ecosystem: Host-associated > Plants > Roots > Nodule | place... | reverse complement strand
ACAGATAAGACCTTGTTTATTAAGAATTCATGCAATGATATAATACTTGTTCAAGTTTATGTTGATGACATTATTTTTGGTTCAACTAATGAAAGTTTATGTGAGCAGTTTGTTGCTACTATGCAAAGAGAATTTGAGATGTCCATGATGGGTGAGCTCAATTTCTTTCTAGGCTTGCAGGTTAAACAAGTTGAACATGGCATATTTCTTTGTCAAGCAAAGTATTGCAGGAAATTATTGAAGAAATTCAACATGGAAAATTGCAAAGAAGCTTCCACTCCAATAGCCATTGGAAGCTATTTAGACGCTGATGAAACTGGAGTTGATGTGGATCAGACTAAGTTCAGATAATTGATTGGATCACTTCTGTATTTGACTGCAAGCAGACAAGACATCATGTTCAGTGTGTGTTTATGCGCCAGATTTCAAGCTAAACCAAAGGAATCACACTATGTAGCAGCCAAAAGAATTTTAAAGTATCTCAGGGGAACCACTGAAGTTGGTCTATGGTATCCAAGTGAGGTAACTTTAAATCTTGTTGGGTATTTTGATTCTGACTTTGCAGGTTGCAAAGTGGATAGGAAAAGCACTAGTGGAACATGTCACTTGCTAGGATCCAGTTTGATATCTTGGCACAGCAAGAAGCAAGCCTGTGTTGCATTGTCTACAGCTGAAGCAAAATACATAGCTGCTGGAAGCTGTTGTGCTCAAACCATCTGGTTAAAACATCAACTAAGTGATTTTGGACTTAATCTCTCTAAAATTCCATTGTTGTGCGACAACACAACTGCAATTAACTTGACGAAAAATCCAGTTCAGCACTCTAGAACCAAACATATTGAAATTCACCACAACTTTATAAGGGATCACATTATGAATGGTGATTCCGAAATTCAATTTGTTGATTCAGAAAATCAACTTGCAGATTTATTCACAAAGCCCTTGAATAAAGAAAGATTTAATTTTCTCAAAAATGAGTTGGGCATTATTGATTTAAAAAATGTGAATTAATTCTGGAAGTAGTTTACTGACTGGAATGTGTCTCAGTTAATTGAGAATCAATAAATTGAGCAGAAACTGTTGTAGTTGTTTGATTGATGTGCAGACGAAATTTGTATGTATTACTGCACCATAAGAGATGCTTCTTAGGAAGGCAATGACATCTGAACAGTGAAGATGCTTCACAGTGAAGAATAAGTACATGAAAAGGATCAAGAATCAATTCAGAACTGATCAACTGCAGTCAACAGAATCAACACTGTATGGGAATCACTACAGCTGGAGAATAAGAACAAGATTGTGACCTGCTTCTGGTCAAGGGACACAACTGGTCAATGTTCAACAACATGTGATACACCTACATGTGGGACGAGCATGCTTAAAGAGAAGAATCTTCACATGCCACGTGTCACAGATTTGTTCGTGGTCAACTGGTCAAAGAGCAGTTCAGAATATTTTCTAGAGATAAGTACAGTTAGTCTGTTACTCTATAACAGAATCAGTGCATGCATTTGTTATGTCCTGTAGTGTTCAGTGTTTTGTTTGTTTGTGCATTAGAGGTTCTTTAAATTAGAATAGGTCTTGCATTCATTTGCACACATCTTACACTACTCATTGTGTGAACACAAAATCTCACGACCCATTGAGCATTCTTCCCTTGTCTTTAACCAAACCATGGCTTCCTCCTCAGCATCTAGAAAAAGAACAAAGAAAGTCGTAGCAAAACCAGTTGAGCATCATGATTCCGATGACAACAATGAGTCTGGATTTCAAAAGGTTGAACGCTTTGTCAAGCTGTCCGGAAATATCTATCCAGATTTGGTGAAGGTATTCCTTACCAATATGTGGATAGATGATGGTGTGATTTATTCACAAGTGAAAGGGGTGGGCATGGCTATCACGGATAAAGTTTGGCTCTCGGTGGCTGGCTTAAGGGATGCTGAAATAATAATGTGCAGAGCTAACGTGGTAGATTTGGGTGGCTTTGACAAGGTCTAGTTCTTCAAGGCTTGTCTAAGGAACCCAAACAGTTGAATGAGGAGCTATTCAATGGGAGGACTGTCCATTATTCCAATACTGTTGTCCTATATTGTCATCTGGATACTTACACCCAGAGGATTCAACCATGTTGTGCTTAATGAAGATTATCTGATCCTGATGTACTACTTGGTCAATAAGATAAAGGTAAACTGGGTAAGTGTTATTAAGGAGCAGCTGGTCCGCATTAGGAAGAAGTCAGAGTTTAAAATTCCCTATGCAATGTTGATCTCTAGCTTCATTGAGTACTATGATATTGATGTGGAGAATGAGCTGAGTGAAGAAGTTAAAGCTCATAGTGAGATCACCATGGCCACATTGAATAGAATAGGGCTGAAGAAGGTTAATGGAAATCAATGAATTTGTAAGGCCAGTGCTGAAGAAGATGAGACGGATGGTGCTGGAACAAGTGTAGCTGCTGAGCAGTTTACTGGAGAAGATCTGGGGACTGGAGAACAGTCTTACTCCAGGTTTGAGCAATTGATGATCAATCAACTGAACAACATTGAATCCAACCAAAGGTCTCATCATGAGTATTGCGAAACTCATTTCTAGAACTTGGAAGAGCGTGTTGATGACATTCAAGGCAAGCTGGGGCAGATGTTCTATGGGCCAGATGACTAGTGTGCACACTGCTTGTTTGATGATTGTTCCCCTTCATTTGATGAACTCAATGGGGGAGAATTGTGTGTGTTTTTCGTCTATCTGTCCTGTTGTTTTACAATTTGTTGTTTGTCATCTATTTCAGTCTGTCTTTCAGTTTGATTTGCTTTAGTTCGGATCTGCTTAGTATAGTACTAAGCTTGGGTTGATTGAATATCTGTTGGGTATGTGCCAACACTTGCAGCTCAATTATATTTCAGTTTGTTGATGTTTTTCTTAATCATGATCTATGTCCTTGATGTAATTGGCAATTTGCTACGATGGTATATTAATGGAATGATTGCCTTATGTTTTTAATCTCTTTATATGCTTTTAAGGGACATCAAAGTATGAGGGAGTAAAACATCTTGATCTGAATAAACTGAATCTGGATTCTGGAAGAAATTCAATTAATTGTGCTTTAACTCAACCAGTTGATTTGATATTTTTCACTCTGAACCTATTGAAACTTGTGATGCTAATAAACTGTTTGAGAAAATAGACAGGTATTTCAGGTTCAGATTGTTGAACTCAACATACAACAGATTGCCTTCATCAAATTGAGGGAGATTGTTATCACCAAGGCTAAGCATCTGATTTGATGAAGTCAATATTGTGAGCACCAAGGCTTAGCATGTGAAGCTGATGAAGACTGCCTCATGAAGAATCTGTTGGAACCAACCTGGACCAGAACTGTTCAAGTGAAGACTTTGTGCCAACATGAAGATAGTTGGGTGATTAGGTCTTGGTCCTTAGTTAGATTTGTGTGTTGGTGATTGGCTTAGTCCTTAAGCGTGAGTGGCATGGTTCATCACTTCAGAGGTGCTAAAAAGATTCACAAATATTTTTATTAAAACTGTTTTAATGAAAATAACCCAAACTAAGGTTTTTCAATCAATTGAATTTCTAAACCAATCGATTGAATGTGACAGTTATTTCTGTCACAACTGAAATACAGTTATTCCTGTTACAACGGAAACCTTTGACTGGGTCAAACTAACGGTCAAATTCAATCGATTGAATGGTTTGTTCAATTAATTGAATTGTGACAGCTAAGTTGTTTTTAAAACTGATTTGGGTATTTAAAGGATTGCACAATATCATTTTCAGTTAACAAAAACTTTCGAAAAGCATTCATTGAGATTTTCTAAGAGTGATATTGCCCCTTTTGTGCGATCATCATTTTGGCAAAGCTTTCCAAATCAAGAAATCTCCAAGAACATAAATCTTTAAAGGATCCTTGAAGTGAGGTTCTTGCTACTTTGGTTCTGGACCAAAGCTAAGTCTTCTACACTAGATCTTCATTCTTTGTAATCTGTTTTGTGTAGAAGTACTCTGTGATCTTTTCTGATCCTGTTGATCTGTAATCTGTTTGCTGTTTTCAATTACTGCGTTTGTAATTGAGTTGGTGCAATGGATTTCTGCACTGGTCTCGCGTCTGCTGAGGGTTCAGTAGAGGGTGAGTGCTGGGGGGAGCAGTGTTGCTTGCGGACTGCAAGTGTTGTGGTGCAGTGGGTTTCTGCACTGGTTACACACTAGCTGAGGGGTTCAGTGAGGTGTGGGTTTACTGCTGGGAGCAGTTTGTAACTTGCTGGGAGTAAGGGTTGTAAACTGATCTTGTGATCTGTTTAGTGGAAATCTTTGCTAGTTTGCAAAGGACTGGATGTAGCCCTTGTGGAAGGGTGAACCAGGATAAAAATTTTGTGTTCTTGCTTTTCTCCCTACTCTTCTTGATTTCTTTTATTCAAGTGCTGCGATCATTTAAATTGACTGGATTAAAATCTGATCATATAGTTGATTATATTTTGAACATCTGTATTTCATATATCTGAATCAACTGTGTTTTTGGATTGTTTTTAATCTACTGGATTGTGTTTAATCATATTGAATCTGGGTTAAAACATTTTTACACTGAAACTGTTTTTTTGGGTTTATATTCAATAATTTCCATTGTGCACAATTGATTGTTTACTGGACAGTCCAGAATTACACGAGTTAATTGATTCAATTAAGAATTTTCATTCTTTACTTCAAGAACAAATCAAATTTGCGAAAAGTTTTTGAAAGTTCAATTCACCCCCCCCCCTCCCTCTTGAACTCGGTCTAAACCTTATTTTACACAAAGGAGACAAACATCTATAAGAAAACATACAACTAGCTTCCCTCACAAAATATAATTCTAAATAAATTTATATTTCGAAGGAGACAAACATTTATAAGAAAACATACAACTAGCTTCCCTCACAAAATATAATTCTAAATAAATTTATATTTCAAAGGAGACAAACATCTATAAGAAAACATACAACTAGCTTCCCTCACCTCTATAGAGTTGACATACTCAAAAACCCTAAAATCACAGGGAACCTAACTTTGTTTAAGAATATGATCTGACACTCTTGATCTACTCAACGCTAGGAATCTAGGTATGTCCTCTGATTGTCAATTTGATAACCTATGAGATCACAAATTTAGAGAGAAGTAGAAAACTTTAAAGAGAAAATGTTTGAGAGATGGTGGTTTTCATAAGAATGAAATTGTATATCTTCTTAAAGAAAGAGAGAGAGAAATTTGGTAGTTTTTATAAACAGAATATCTTCTTAGAGATAATTGGTGGTTTTTATTAGAATAAAACAGAATATCTTCTAAGAGAGATAAAATATCTTAGAGAGAGAATATCTTCTTAGGAGAGAGAGAGAGTTGGTGGTTGTTATAAAAATAAAAAGTAAATAACTATCTTTTATTTACTTAAACAACTCTTATGTTAAAAAAATAGGTATTAATTTATTTATCTCTAAAATTAAATTTTAGGTTAGTTGTTATTCCATAGCTATTTTTTAGGGTATTACAAACATTCTGGAAATCAATTACCGTAAAATTAGATCGTATTTTAACTACAAAACATTAATAATTACTTAAATTTGTAAATTAACATCTTTAATGATTGTGTTAATTATGTTTATATAAAATTTTACATCACAGTCTAAGAAAAATACATATAATATCAATCATGTAAATTTTTAGACATAAAACAAAAAATGATAGTTTAGTTTGAGAAAAAAATTGATTCTGTCATATCACATAAGTAATTTTTTTCCAGTGTAGTCATAAATGAATAAATATGAAAAAAAACTATAAATAGATAATTTGAATTTTGAAAACTAAACTTTAAAAGTGGTATTTGGGTTTTATTTTTTTAATTTATTTTTACTGAAATATTTTTTAATATTATAGTGAATAAAACTTGATAACACAATTCCTTGATATGCTTATTGTAAAATACCAAATTGAAAATCTATGGATGTATTACAACTACATGATATAAAAACAACACATTCAGTTGTAAAAGAATGAGTTAGCTTTCATTTCATTTTATTTACTTTTTTAATTGAGTTTGACTAAATTTTCATTATGCCTTTTTTGAAATAAAGAAAAAATACTTAATTATTCAAAAACGTACTCTTTGGCAGTGATTCTACTAAAATGGTGTAGAACAAGGAAACATATATAAGTTACTAAATCTACTAAAGCTTTAGTAACTTTGGCAGTGTATTCTACTCTTTGGCAGTGATTCTACTAAAGCTACACCATCGAAGCAAAGAGCAATGCACAGACTAAGAACGAGAGTATGTGTAATTCTCGAGCTTGCAAATTCCATATGGTTGGTTAGACAAGTTGAGAGAGTTGTGAATTATTACTCATAAGACGTTTTTTTTAAATGATTCATATTAGGTATTATTATAAATTTTGACATCTTAACTAGGGTGACACTCCAAAATCCACTAATATTAATTATTTGTCATCACATGAAAAAATTATTATTAAAAAAAATTAAAGAACAAAAGACAAAGCATGGGGACCACACCAAATCCATGTAAAACAAAAAGAAGTTCTTACAAACGAAATAAAGGAAGTTGAAACTTATTATGAGAAGAAAGTTTACTTTAATATAGTTACGTAAAGTAGAATATTGAACAAACTCAACTCTATTTTTCACACCCAAATTTGTCAATCTATCTGTACAGCTATTACTCTCCCTGAAGACTTGAATCATTTCAAAACCCACAGTATCACAACTCTACATACAATTAAGCCATTTACCTTTAAGAATCCAAGAATGATATGAGAAGAACAAAAGGCTTAACAAAATAAATAAGAGTCACATTCAAACCAAAGTTTTTTAAAACTATTCAATTGACCATATTCAACAGAAAGATCTCACCATAAATAACATGTTGAATACTAAGAAAGTAGAAAAACTATTCACGTAGTTACTACAACTGCCCCTGAACATACCTGCACAACTTGCAAAATTAGGATCACCTCTAGCAACTCCATCAATGTTAACTTTAGTCCAACAAACACCAGGAAAACACAAAAAACTTTGCATAGGAGGTAGGACTTTACCAGGTCTAGTCTTAATACTAAACTCTTTTAGAATAGAGGAGTCAAATATCTAGTTAGACAAATGCTTTCTAGGAAGTTATACGCTTAACAAGATGAATAATATGATTACAAGAAACTTTAATGAAAGTAATAAAGGTAACAGAAGATAGTCAAGAAAATCATAAAAAATATTTCTAATTCAAGACTAAATAAAGCAAAGCATCCAAATCATGAGGCAAAACATTTTTATTATTTTTCATATATACGTATATATGTGTGTGTGTATTAAAAATAAAATAAACATATATATATATATATATATATATTTTAAATAGAATTTAATTTTAAAGTGTTAATAATTTAAGTTATAATATTATTATATATTTTCTTTAAAATAATATTATATAAAAACATTAATCGTTTAAATGATTTTTTATTTTAATTTTAAATTTTAAAACAATAGATGGAGGGTTCAATCTACCTTATCTCTTTCTTACCAAGCAGATAAAATTGAACACAATTGATTAGAGGACTGAAAATATCAATGTGGGTTTGACATTTTAAAGGTTAATTACTTTGTCTATGCTTGTGTAGGTGAGAACAACATGGGTGCCGATAAATCATTTAATAAAGTGTCTAAGTTGGAAAAGGATGAACAATTGGTAGATGATGATATTGTAGTCAATGTTGACCTTGAAATCGTGGGTGATGGATAGTATGTTTTGAAGATCAAGAGGGTGAATCCAAGTTCAAACAATGAGGATGAGGTAGAAAAGGCTAAAGATTTGGCTTAAAATGGATCAGTGTTGTTACATTACGAAGACATACTTCAAGACATGAGAGAGAAATTGATGACCCAATCCCAAACATTGCTTTAATCTATGTTTAAAATGCTTGCATCTCCTAAGTTCAAGTATGATAAATGATAATAACTATTGTAAAATATGTTTTGGCCAAGTTCAAGAGGGGTGGTGAATTGAACACTTGAAAACTTTTTGCAAACTGTTTGGAGAATGAATAATTTTTATGGAAACTACTTAAGAAGATATGTTAAGCAAACAACAAAGGTTCAACAAAAAATTTCAGCATAATATTAATCAACCAGATACAATAAACTGTAACCAGAAAACAGTTCTTGAATACACAGTATAATGTAAAAGTAGTTCTTGAAAAAATACAGTGTATTGTAAAAGTAGTTCTTGTAAAATTGAATCAAGAAATCAAAGAATTAGATCAACTTGAAGTTTATAATGATTTATTGATTAAAGAACTTTTTATCCACTAATACAAACTATGTTTAATGTATGAAAACTATCTTTATTCAATAACTGTGAGAGATTAATTTTTCTAGAAAAAAAAACAAACTGATAAACAGTAAACCCAGTAAGTTGCGAAATTACAAATTTCCAGAAAACTTAATATACTGGTTGTTAATCAGATTGAAAACTGTTCAGAGTAGACTGTGTTAAAACAGAATATATGTTTTCAGATGTTACTTAAAATGATTTCAGAAGGTTGATGAAGTTATTCAATTAGCACGATTCAATTGATTCTGAAAATTCAAGAAACACAGCAAGATTTAACAAGAACAGTAAAGAGAGAGTAAGAGAGATTCAAGACACAACAGATTTATCTTGGTTCACCCTTCCACAAGGGCTACGTCCAGTCCCTTACACCACTGTAAGGATGTCCACTATAAAAAGATCAAACCAGATTAGTTTACAGAAAAACAACTTGCTCCCCGGAAGTAAACACTGCTCCCTACAACAAACAACCTCTCATACCACTGTCTTGGGGCTTGCTTCAAACCGTATAGAGCTTTCTTTAGTTTGAAGACATAATCTGGATGCTTATGATCTTCAAATCCAGGAGGTTGACAAACATAAACTTCATCAATATACCCATAAAGGAAAGCACTTTTGACATCCATTTGGTGAAGCTTGAATCCATTCATGCAAGCATATGCTAAGAGCAGTCTAACAACTTCAAGTCTTGCTACTAGAGCATAGGTTTCCCCATAATCGATTCCTTCTTCCTGATTGTAACCCTTTGCAACCAATCTAACTTTGTTTCTCACAATAACACCTTGTTCATCTAACTTGTTCTTGAAAACCCACTTGGTGCCAATGACATTCATCTCACTAGTTCTCAGAACAAGTGTCCAGACCTCATTCCTCGTAAACTGGTTCAGTCCTCGTGCATGGCATTTATCCAGTCGCTGTCTTCTAGAGCATCATTCCCTGACTTAGGTTCAACTTGTGACACAAAGGCCATATGTTCACAAAAATGGTTCACGGATCTTCTAGTAGTTACTCCCTTATGTACCTGACCAATGATATTGTCCAGTAATAGATTCCCAGGAACTCTCCATTCTCTAGGCAGTTCAGAACTCATTGTAGCTGCTCCAGTGCCAGATCCAATCGGTTGATCTTGTGGTTCAATCGATTGGACTTCATCTAGTTCATTGTCTTTTTCATAATTACCCAGGTGATATGTGACAATCTTCTCATTTACTGGTTCATCACCATCTGCAGTAATCTTAATGCTTTCCTACACTTTGTGGTCAGTTTCATCAAATGCAATATGCATGGATTCTTCTACAGCCATGGTTCTCCTATTATACACTCTATATGCATGACTATGCAGTGAGTAACCAAGAAAGATACCCTCATCCGCTTTTGGATCAAATTTGCCCAAGTTGTTTTTCCCATTGTTTGAAATAAAACATTTACATACAAAATCTTTTAAATGGAAATGTTAGGCTTTCTACCTTTAAATAGCTCATAGGGGGTCTTCTTCAAGATTGGCCGAATGAGTACTCTATTCAATACATAGCATGTTGTACCAACTGCATCAGCCCAGAAGTATTTAGGCAAATCTGTTGCATTCAACAGCGTCCTGGCCAACTCCTCTAATGATCTATTCTTCCTCTCCACCACTCCATTCTGCTGTGGAGTTCTTGGTATAGAAAATTTGTGCTTGATTCCTTGCTTCTCACAGAATTTATCAAATCTTTCATTTTGAAATTCGCCCCCATGATCTAATTTAATAGTAGAAATCCTATATCCTTTCTCATTTTGAATTACTTTGGCAAATTTCTTAAAAGTAAGATAAGCATTATCTTTTGTGGAAATGAATAAAGTTCATGCAAACCGTGAGTAATCATCTACAATTACTAGACCATAGTAATGACCACCTAGGCTTTTGGTTCTTGAGGGACCAAATAAATCTATATGAAGCAGCTCAAGTGGTCTAGTTGTTGAAACAACATTAATCAGTTTAAAACAGCTTTTAGTTTGCTTACCCTTTTGGCATGCTTCACACATTTTGTTCATCTCAAACTTAAGCTTAGGAAGATCAATTACAAGATCCTTAGATGCAATCCTATTTAGATGATGCATGTGAATGTGTGCAAGTCTCCTATGCCACAACCAAGATTCATCATCTCGGGATAGCAAATAGTTCATACTAGGAATGATGCTTGAGACATTAAACATATAAACATTACTTACTCTTTTACCTACAAGAACTGTTTCATTAGATTCTGAGTCTGCTATAGTGCATTGCTCTGGTTCAAATGTGATCTTGTATCCACGATCACACAGTTGACTGATACTCAGCAGACTATGTTTCAGACCTTCTACCAGCAACACATCTTTTATGATCACTTTATTCTCGCTTCCTATATCACCAATACCAAGAATCCTTCCTCGATTGTTGTCTCTATAGGTGACAAATCCTGCTGGTTTCCATTTCAAGTTAATCAATTGTGAAGCCTCTCCTGTCATATGCTTTGAGCATCCACTGTCAGATACCACATCAGTTTACTGGATGCTGACTGTTCCTGCAAGACAGATTAGATTTGAGGTTTTGGTACCCAGTTAAATTTTGGTCCAGTAGTGTTAGATGTGCTTTTGGGCACCCACCTAACTAGTCCTTTTGGCACATCACACTTTCTAATTTTACAGTTGTTCACAAAGTGGCCTTTTCTCATACAATAAAAACAGGTCAATGGTGATGAAAACTGTTGTGCATCTGTTTTAAAAAAAAAACTACTGAACTTCTTCTATTTTCTTTGAAGACCAATTTGATAACCAATGCCAGCTTTTTTAAAAACACAATTTTAGAACCCAAAATGACATTTAAGTTTGCAGAACCCATTGAAAGTTTAGAAGCAGTAGTGATTAAGTAATTCACTTTGTTCTGCAGAGCTTCACAGTTTTCACAGTTAACTGGTTGACTGGAGTCAAGACTGCTGGAAGCTTTGTAAATCATTTCCAAATGTTCAAAATCAGTTTTCAGTTCTAAATTTCATCTTCCAGTTGTTTGACTCTACCTTCTAACCAATTATTCAAACCTTTTAGTCTATTGTTAGATAAGGGCAGTCTGTTTGCTTCTTCATGAGTTTCATGAAAAGCTTGAAGCAGTGAATTGTAACTTGCACTGTTAAATGAAGTGTTGGAATCTTCACTACTAACCTTAGAATTCTTTCCAGCCATGAAACACATATTTGCTTCACTGTCTTCTTGTGAAGAGCTGTTGGATGAAGATGCATTGTCTTCCCATGCAATGTATGCCTTTCTTCCTTTTCCAGCTTTATAATTCTTCTTTTCAATGGTTTTCTCTTTGTTAGCCAAATTTGAACAGTTTGCTTTCATATGTCCCTGTTTGCCACAACCAAAACAGGTTAGCTTATTTGAATTTGAATAAGGTTTTCTAGTATACCTTTTAGATTGTTGATTCTTTGCCCTGCTCTTCAGCTTGATGAATTTCTGGAATTTCTTTGTCAGCAGACTGAGGTTCTCAGTATCTTCTTATGAGTTGTCCTCACTGGTTTCAATTTCAACAGCCTTTGATTTGAGTGCGAGGTTTCTAGTTTTCTTCTCAGCAGATTCCATCTCTCTCAACCTCGTCATTTCCAGTTCATGTTCTCTCAACTTTCCAAAGAGTACCACTGTGGTGAGAGTTGTCAAATCTTTGCTCTCTGAAATTGCAGTAACCTTGGGCTACCAACTTCTGTCCAAGCATTTGAGGATTTTGATATTCAGCTCCTCCTTGTCAAACTGCTTTCCAAGCCCGATAAAGTGATTCACTATGTGAGTGAATCTCTTCTGCACATCAACAATTGACTCACCTTGATGCATTCTGAATAATTCATATTCTTGAATCAGCGCATTCTTTCTAGCCTGTTTGACGTCAGTAGTGCCTTCATGAGTAACCTCAAGTATATCCCACATCTCCTTTGCAGAACTGCACTGTGAGACTCTGAAAAACTCATCCAGATTTGAAGTTGAAGTTATTATGTTCTTGGCTACACAATCATATTGAACACGTTTATGTTCAACATCAGTCAACTCAATAAATGGCTTTGCAACAGATATTCCATTCATAATCGAAACTGAAATGTAAGGTCCATTCATTATTGCATTCCACATACCTCGGTCAATAGATTCAATAAAAATATTCATTCTCACTTTCCAAAATTGGTAATTAACCCCAGAAAACATGGGTGGCGTGTGTATAGAGGCTCCCTCGGCAAAAGGCAACTTGTTCTCGGCCATGGATCGAAAAACTTGACTAGGATTAAAGTCCTAGCTCTGATGTCAATTGTAAAATATGTTTTGGCCAAGTTCAAAAGGGGGGTGAATTGAACACTTGAAAACTTTTTGCAAACTGTTTGGAGAATGAAACTACTCAAGAAGATATGTTAAGCAAACAACAAAGGTTCAACAAACAGTTTCAGCATAATATTAATCAACCAGATAAAATAAACTGTAATAAAGAAAAGGTATAGAAGGCTTAGTCTGATGATCAAATCAGTGAAGAAACTGACTCAGTCAAATCAAAGCTCCAGTAGTAGTTGAGAAAATAGTTCTTGATGAAAACATTGATTAATGATCACTAGACTTGAAGGCAGTTTTGCTCTCTTTGAAAACTAAAATGTTCTTGCTCAGAAAATGTTTAGAATGATTTCAATTTCGTGTCTAGTATGTTTTCAAAAACTGTGCCAAATATTTATAGACAACTGTCTTAAAAATTCAATCGATTGTTTTTCTCTAGTTAGTTAAAACAATTAATCAAAATGTAATTTCTGATTTTAATGATTTCTCAAATCTTTTGTTAATTTAGAAAATACTTATGGAGCTTATCATTGATTAAGATTGCATGGATCAATGATTTGAACTCAAACTTACCCCACAACACACACTCCTAGGTTCTAGACCAGGTTCTTCAATCTTCATGAAATCTTCATGCATTCCACATATGATCATAAGGTCTTGAACTTCTTTACTTGGTTGGCTTCATCAAATCATCACAGCAGCCCACTGGTGCTAACAACTATGTACCTTCACTCTCTTGATTTTGAATATTAACGTATAAGAAAACTACGAATTTAGTTCATGAATGTGAAATAGTCACATGTTATCACTTTACTCTATACTTTGTATTTTAAAAAAAATGTATTTAAGTGCTAAAAATAAGTTTGAGTTCATTAATGGAATTGTTGTAGCCCCTAAAGATGGTCATTTCTATCAGCCATGGAAAAAAGTGTAACAATATAGTAGTTTCGTGGTTGGTGTGTTCGATCTCTTTCTATAAGGCAAATTATATTATGGATGGAGAAATCCGAAGGAATTTAGAGTGATTTAAAGTGTAGATTCTTTTGTGACTGAATTCTTCACAAAATTGAGGATGATTTGGGATGAGTTAGACAATTTTAGATCTGAGCTTATTTATAGTAATTCAGTCAAGTGTTCATATAAAATTTTTACTCTAACTTTGAAAAGAAAAACAAAGGTTCGTGTTATGCAATTCACAAGGGGTTTCTTGGTGGTTTGGATGGGGGCTTCAATGGTGTAGTGGCATGCTGGTTTCTTGGTGGTTTTATGGAGGGGCATAGTGGAGACATTTTGGAAGGCTTGGTGGAGGTGCATGGGATGTCTAAACTTAGAGGCAAAGCATGAGAGCTAGATGGGAGCCATGGTTGTGTGTGAGCTTGAAAACCAAAGCATTTTATTGGTTGCAACAAATGTAAAGGGTCAAGTCAGTAAGTGCATGGGTTCTCCTTCCTATGTGATGATGGCTTTTATGGGTGCGGGTGCAAAGGCTGTGGTAGCATAGCTCCTTTTGAGACCTTGAAGGGACCGAATACGTGAGAACAGGGTGAGAAATGAGGGAGGAAGTAGATGGCCTGAGGAAGAAAGTGATAATGTGAATGCATGGCTGCTGGGTTTGAGTTTCTTTTGGGTTGGATGGGGTTTCTATGGTGCAATGGCGAAAGCATGGTGGCACGGTGGAGGTACCTTGGCTTGGGGGATGTGTATGGTTCATAAGGGAGGTGCTAGTTGGAGGTGATTATGAGGGTTGGGCAGCATATGGTGGTTCATATTTTATTTCACAATGTATTTATTTGATTTGATCGTGAGAGAATGTATACATGGTGCGGGATACGTGAACCAAACCAATAATGATAATGTATGTCAATGTAACTGGATATGCAGGAGACAAGGCAAAAAGAAACATAGATAGAAAGTGATAACCTCTTGGCACCTTTCTCCTTACTCTGGTTGTCCTCGTTCCCGTTGCTTTTTCAATTGCTCTTTGCTGATTTGTTTTGTGCCAAAGGGGAAACTCCAATGGCTGGCGTTCTGTGTGTTGTTTTACTAGAGCTCGAGCTAAAAGACCGAAAAAAAAGCATGAGGTGAAGGAGAAACAGTGTGGGTCTTTGATTTCTCTGAACGGTTCTCTCTACTTCAAATTTTTGGGTCCCCCTCCTTATGAATGGTTCCCCTATTTCAACTTTGAGTGAGTTTATTACTTTTGCCCTTAGTGAAACCATAACGAGTATTCTCTGTGTGTTTCTTTTGCTATCCAGCCTTTAGGAATGAGAGCTCGATGGAACAGAAGGAAACCCAGTGAATCGGAGTCTCCATCCTCGTGTCGTGTGTACCCTTAACAAGAAAAACAAAAGTTGAACCCCTTCTCTTTGCGTTGACCCCTCCCAATTAGATGCAAGGTGACAGTAGGCTACTATCCTGGCTACACAGGGGGAGGCGCCAGCTTTTAGTTGAGAGAAAAATGGAAACTTTGGAGGGTTGTGGTGTGAGAGTGGTAAGGCAAGGTGTATGGAAGATCTCGTTGATCCTGAGACAAACATGGATAAAGGAAAGAAATATAAAATAAAAATGTAAAATAGAACTATATATGATAAAGGATGAGAAATATATTTTTTGAATTTTTGTTTTCCTAAAGTGAGAAATTAAACCAAATGTATTTATATTTTGTTGAAGAACGAAAATAAAAGAAGAATACAATAAATATTTATCTACCTTTAAAAATAAGACAAATCTTAAATCCAAACTAAAAATAAAATTATTTTATTATTATCATGATAAATATAAGAGAAAATAACCACAAAATTAAAAGAGAAATAAAATTTAAACTGTTTTTGTTAGAAACTTTCCCCGCTTTTTTGAAATAAGATCTATCCACCCGGACGAAATTAGGTGTTGACAACTGGTTTTAGGAACCAAACTCCAAACGTCATTCCTTGTGAATTGATTAAGCTCCTCTTGCATAGCATTAATCCAATCATTATCTTCCAATGCTTCATGGATTGACTTTGGCTCAATATGCGAGACAAATGCCATGTGTTCACACAATAGGTTCAGAGAATTTATGGTTGAGACACCTCTTTGAATCTGCCCAATCACATTGTCCAAGGATAGATCTCTTGGAACTCTCCACTCCAGAGGTAAATCGATTTGATGATTGACGAAATCGATTTCTTTTTCTATAGAATTTAGCTTTGCAATTTCTTCCTTGTTCTGTTCTGCTGCAGTATTTTCTGCTCTTTTCAGCCTCTCAGCTTCATCATCATCTGCGCTAATTTTACACTCATCCTGCACCTTATGGCTAGCTTCATCAAAAGTAATGTACACAATTTCCTCAATCAACATGGTTCTTTTATTGTATGCTCTATATGCATGACTATGTGATGAATAACCCAAGAAGATACCTTGCCTTTGAGTCAAACTTGCCTAGATTATCTTTACCATTATTCAAAATAAAGGACTTGCAATCAAAGACTCTTAAATGAGAAATATTTGGTTTCCTTCGTTTGAAAAACTTATAAGGGGTTTTCTTTAAAATGGGTTGAATTAAAACTCTATTTAGCACATAACAAGTAGTGTTAACTACATCAGCCCAAAAATATTTAGGAAGATTAGTTTCATTCAATAAAGTTCTAGCAATTTCTTCCAAGGCTCTATATTTCCTCTCCACAACCCCATTTTGCCATAGAGTTCTAAGAGCTGAAAAATTGTGTTGAATCCTAAAGTTTTCACAAAACTTTTCAAACCTTTCATTTTGGAATTCTCTCGCATGATCTGCCTTTATGGCAGCACTAGTGCAGTTTTTCTCATTTTGAATAACCTTAGCAAGTCTCTTAAAGGAACTAAAAGCATAATCCTTAGTTACCAAAAACAAAGTCCATGTGAACCTAGAATAATCATCCACAGTGACAAGACCATAATAATTGCCACATATGCTCATAATTCTAAAAGGTCCAAACAAGTTCACGTGAAGCATTTCTAAGCGTCTAGCAGTTGAAACAAAATGTTTTTGTTTAAAAGAAGTTTTGGTTTGTTTCCCCTTTTGACATGCTTCACATACTTTTTCCTTCTCAAACTTGAGTTTGGGAAAACCAATCACAAGCTCTTTATATGCAATCCTATTTAAGTGATGCATATGTATGTGAGCAATACGCCTATGCCATAACCATGTTTCATCACATTTAGTAATCAAGCAATTAATGTCAAAATTAATGTAATTTAAATCAAGCATGTACACATTATTAACCCTTTTACCAACAAGGTGAGTATGTCTCAAGTCTCCACTGGAAACAAGGCAAATTTCAGGTTGGAAGGTGGCTTGCATGCCTTTGTTACACAACTGACTTATGCTCAGCAAATTATGTTTGAGTCCTTCCACCAACAACACATTATGAATGGTTAGGTTGCCTGTGACTTCTATGTCACCATTGCCAACAATCCTTCCTTTGTTATTGTCACAATATGTTACATATCCTCCATGTTTAAGAGTCAATCTAGTGAGTAAAGATGCATCTCCAATCATATGCTTGGAACACCCACTATCCAAGTACGACAGTTTCTTGCTAGATGCACCTTTTACTTGCAAAACAAAATTATTTTATAAAAGTTGGTACCCTATTAGTTTTGGGTCCAGATCTGTTAATACTACCTTTAGGTATCCACCTCACAATGCCATTTGGCACATCATAAAGCCTAACTCTACAGCTCCTTACATATGACCTTTACATAAATAATAGAAACAAGTTTGAAAAGGTGAGGTGTGCTGGCTCCTATGTTTGAAAAAGATGCTGAATTTTCTAGTTTTCTTTTTAAACATAGGTTTATATCCAACTCTAGTGTTATCAAACACAGTTTTGAGAACCTAAAACAACATTTAAATTTGTCGTTCCTATAGAAAGCTTAGAAGAAGTTTTAACAAGATATTTGACCTTTGCTTGCAAAACCTCACAGTTTTCACACTTGGTTGGCTTGCTAGATTCACCCTTATAGTTAGAAGACTAAAAAAATCACGTTTAAATGCTCAAAATCAGTTTTAACTTTTTCCAGCTCTTCTTCCAATAAGTTGACTCTTTTCTCCAACCAATTGTTCAAACCACTTAGCCTATTATTTACACTAGCCAACCTATTTGCTTCATCACGTGTTTCAAGAAAAGCTTGAAGCAATGTGTTGTAGTTCTTAGAATTGAAAGAGATATTTAAGCCAACACTACAGACCTCTGACTCCTCTTTTCCCATTAAGCATAGATTAATCTCTTTCTCCTCTTTTGATGAGCAACTGATTGTTGAGTTATTCTCTTCCCAGGCTATATATGTTATTTTACCTTTGCTGCTCTTACTAAACTTTTTCTTTTCAGCACCTTTGACTTTGTGGACTTGATTTGGACAATCTATCTTGATGTGTGCCTGCTTTCCACAACCAAAACAAGTATGGTTCGAGGAATTTGAATAAGTTTTCTATGTATACCTTTTCGTTTGTTGATTCTTCTCTCTTCCTTTCCTTGAGGAACTTGCTAAACTTTCTTGTGAGTGTATTCAAAGTCTCAGCTTCACTGTCACAGCTTGATTTAGTTTCACTCTCATCTCCTCGTGCTATGGTCTTCAATGCAATGCTTCAGGCCTTTCTTTCTCCACTTTCTTGCTCTTTAAATTGATTCATCTCAAGCTCATGCTCTCTGAGCTTCCCAAACAATGCAGTTGTACTCAGTGTCGAAAGATCCTTTGACTTTGATATGGCAGTGACCTTCGGCTGCCACAATCTGTCAAGGCACTTCAAGACTTTGATGTTGAGCTCCTCTTTATCAAACGTCTTTCCAAACCCAATTAGATGATTCACTATATGTGTGAATCTTTTCTGCACATCTGCTATTGTTTCTCCAGCTTGCATTCTGAATAGCTCATACTATTGAAATAGAGCATGCTTTCTTGCCCTCTTGACGTCACTCGTTCCTTCATGAGTCACCTCCAAAATGTCCCACATTTCCTTTGTTGAAGAACATTGAGAGACCCTGAAAAACTCATCTAAATTCAAAGCAGAGGTTGTGATGTTTTTTGCCATACAATATACTTGAGCTTTCTTGCTCTCATAATCACTCCACTGAGACCAAGGCTTATCAATAGTAACACCATCAACAACAGTTTTAGGAACAAAAGGACCATTAACAATCGCATCACCAACACCACGATCAAGAGATTCAATGAAAATTTTCATTCAAATTTTCCAAAACTGATAATTGACCCCATTAAATAAAGGAGGCTTGTTAATAGAAGCACCCTTTGCAAAAGGCAGCTTTCCCTCAACCATAGGATCGAAAACTTGAGTAACTCTCAAGACTTAGCTCTGATACCAATTGAAAATATATTTGGTTGAATTCAAGAGGGGACGAATTGAACTTTAAAAGATTTTTTGACTTTTAAAACATTGAAAACATTTTTTGCAAATAGAAAACCTTTAATGAATCTCAAAGATCAAAGATATTAGGTGCAGAGCAGAAATAAACTGATTTCAGACACGGATAAACTGATTTATCTTTTTGCAGAGTAACAACAATCAATATTGTATACAAGTGAAAATTATCTAGTAGCATAAATCTAATTTCAACAATGTAACAATGCAAAACCAGTACTGGAGTACTCAAATATAATACAATAATCACTAAAGAACCATCACACAAGTTAATAGGCAAAGTGCAAGTCAATCAATTAAAACTAATGTATGAAGTGAACTGTTAATAAGGGAAAACCAAACTACACTAGTCAATTAAAGGTTCCACAAAACAGGTTATAGAGACAATGCAGCAGAACCAATATGACACTTAACCAGTACACAAAAACAACAGTTGAAGCTAGAATGGTATACCTCCTGGATAGGTTCAAAATATAATCTAACAAAACTCAATGATAAAGCACAGAGTAGTTAACAATAGCCTATGTAAAATGCTAACTGTGGTGGTATTCAAAAAAGATAAAATGATGCACTATAGTAATGAGAGAATGGTATATTCAACAAATCTGCAGTGGTACAAAATAGAAACAAACAAAAGCAAGGATTCACAATAGCTACATATACAAGCACCTCAAAGTCAATATTACAAACCTGATGCAAAATTACTTTATGACAAATTACAAAAATAGATTTGAAAACACCACTAAACACAACAATTCAGGTTCAAGTATTATTCAGAAAAGCTTGTCTCTTATGTAGAATACAAATTGACCAAATTTGTTATATTATTGAATTGAAAAAGCAGCCACACAACCAAATCCACAAGTGTTAAATATCAAATCCAATGATGAAAAATAAGACCAAGATTGCTACAAGAATTTATGCAGAATCGTTAGCTAAGACAAATTTTAAATCAACACTTAAGTAATGGTCAAATCCTCAATTTGAATGACAATTATGCAGTAGTTTTCCTAAAGAAACCCAGTCATGCCCAATACACTATTTTGGTGCAATAATGGATGATATAGAGTGAGATTGCAGTTTAAAAATTTTAAAGACTATGCAGTAGCCATACCTATTAAAGAAAACAATTACACTAATCAAATAGCATAGTAAACTACCTCTACATAATCTGTTTATATTCAAATACAGTGGGCAATGTAGAAGCTAAACAATTGATCAAGAATTAATAAAAAACGCAAGAGAAGGTTCAAGGAAGATAAACACAATCAATTTTATACTAGTTCACCCTTCCTCAAGGGCTACGTCCAGTCTTCTTTGCCCCACTAGCAAAGAAAGTTTCACTAAAACATTCAATTGTTCAATTACAATCAAACACACAGTTCTCACACCCCGCAAGAACCAAGAACAACACTGAATTATTGTAACTACACTTCGCAACCCCAATCAATTCAGCAGCAATACATGGCTAAATCTTATAGCCCACACTTAATGCAATTGTTCAAGAATTATACAAAATTACATTGAAACAACACAAATCTTGAATCAAACAGGTTCAAGAAAGGTTGAGAAACTCCCTGATTGGCGCAGCAAAAGAGGGCTTTGCACATTCTTGAAGAAATCTAATAGCACAGTACTTTGGTCAAGAGTAATTCTTCAAGAAAAAACCCTTTCAATTTGATCAAGAAATCCTTAGTTTTCCCAAATTGATTTTCACAGTAATCTCTCAAATTGATTCTCAATTTCACAACTTTAAGGCGTAAGGCGCACTAATTTTATATTGGAAAAACCCAAAACAGATTCAATGAAACAATAACATTATTATGTCCAGAACACAAATAAAACAATTTCACTTACACTGAAATCAATTTATTTTCGTCCAGTACTTTATTTTCAAAATTGTTTTTACCAAAAACCCAACTTATGCTTTGTGGTTTGTTTCAATCATTTTAGACCATGTGCTAGTTAATTTCTCCTCTGATGTGCATAGGTTCTCTTTCACCAATCACACTCACTCACTCTAAGACAAACCCTAAGACACACTTCCAATTGCTTGCCTGCTTTGGCTTGCTTGGCTTCATCAAATCCTTAGTCTTGTGAGAGTACTAACACAAAGAACACACTAAGAGAACAAAAAGATAAGATAAAGAAGAGAGATAGAAGGAGATAATCCTCTTAAAAAGCATCAAGTATCTTTTTTCTTTAATTTTCAGGACTTTGATAAATTTTGTCCTATTTTTGCGATGTATCATGCACTCATTTCAAAAAGCCAAAACATAAAAAGTCACGAACCCTTTCGTATAACCACACTCCATGCACTTTCATCATGGTTGTCCCAGAACGACACCTCTTCATCCACCTGGAAGCCCCTTGCCGTCGTCCCTCCCCTCCACTTGAACCGTTATAGACATTATCTCTCCCTTTCTTGATGGCTCCTCCAACTAGCGCTGCACCCTCTAAGTCAGGGCCTTACTCCCCTATCATGCACATCACGCTACACTTGCAGACCACCTTCCACCGTACACCTCCCTGCATGATCATGCTCTTTCCACCATCCACCGCCATGTGTTAACCCTAATTCCACCATACTCCGACAGAACCACCACTCACCTCCGCAATCACAACCATTAACAAGTCCCGCACCACAATACCATACCACCACCTCCGTTACACTCGCCGTAAACTTCACCACCACCTTGTTGTTGTCCCTACCGCACCTCCAAGCAACACACACGTTCCATGCACAACCACAATCAAACAAACCAAGTCAACCCCACAACAACCCCTGTGCCACACACACACTGATAATTGCCACTCCAAAATTAACCACCGCCATTTCCTACGTCTCTTCCAGCTCAGCCAAAATGCCTCTAGTTCCAATGGACTCGCTTCTAGCCATGCTCCTAACCACCATGCACCTCCGCAACAACCTACTCGACCTCGCAAGCCATAACCCTAGCATTGTCCATGGAGATGGAAGAACCCACCGTTGTTGTAAAACTCGCGCCTGAGCCTCTATGCTCCACCCTCCATCGTCGCTGCAAGAGGAAGAACACGGGTTGTTGTAAAAGAAGGGTCTCGATGAGGAAGACGAGGATGTTCTACTTAAAGGGATCAAGAAGGAAAGTGTCCACACGGATGAGGAAGCCTTGATGTTAAACCCGACATTGTCACCCAAAGACCGGACGTTAAATTTGACACAGTCACCCAAAGCCCAAGACCCAGACATTAAACCCGACATTGTCACCGAAATCCCGGACATTAAACCCGACACTGTCACCCAAAATCCGGACATTAAATCTGACACGGTCATCCAAAGTCCGAACGTTAAACCCGACACTTCCACTCAAAGCCTGGGCGTTAAACCTAGCAATTCGCTATTTTCACACCCTATCTTCATACTACATCTCCAAAATTTTCAAAAATTAAAAATATCAAACCAACAAACAATCTTATCATTAGAACTATGTGATCCCTGATTTTCCATTATGAATGAAAATATTAAGGACCAAGGTCAATCCTTTTCGGATCCAAAAAACCAAAAAATATTTTATTTGTTTCATTAGTTTCATTTTTGTTTATATTTATGGGAAAATAAACTTTTTGAAAAAACCACATTCCTTTAACTCATTTAATTAAAGGTATTGTCTTAGGACGGACATTATAGGGTGCTAACAGCTTCCAAACCTTAATCCAGTTTCGCAGACCATTTTCTTTTTCTTGGTTTTTCTATAGTTTTTTATAATAAACTATGATGGTGACTTAACTATTTAAAAAAAATATTATTATTTCTTTGTCGTGTCTTTGTTACGATCCTGGTTTCGACACCTTTGAATGAGATATTTCTATGTGTATTGCTTTGTGTTTGATTTGTTGTGTGTTGGTTCTATATATGTTTATCTATGAGTTGTACCTTATCAGAGAATGCTACCTCAGGCACGTTCTCATACCCAGCCATGTCAAAAATAAACCCACAATAAAAGAAAAAAAAATAGTAGCATTAGGACATTAGAATTTTTCCAAAAGTTTAAAACCAAAGCTACTTCTGAAACCAAAAGCCTTCTAAACCTCCACCGCTACGACTCCCTCTCACTCCTCTCAATCCTGATGTGTTTAGAGTAAAAAGATTCTAAAATGATAAAAAGGGGTAGTGCATGGTGTCTATTAAGGACTTGTGCCAATACGGAGTGTTGAAATGAACTTAAGCCCATGGTGAAGCTGTGAGGAGGTGCGGACGAATTCTTCCTTCATCTCCATACCCTCTTCTTGCACCTCCATAAAAAATTTTAATTCCAAAAATAGCCTTGTGGAAATGACCAAATTGTCCCTGCTTTATTAAAGGGCACTAACCTTCCTCCCCCGTCCGTCCAACATGAACAGTGAAACACCTTCCATTTTCTCTTAAATACATCTTTTATACTGCGATTTTTGAAGGTTTTGAGGGTGATTGAAAAATAGGGAAGACTTTCCGACCATTGTGCAGTGTTTATCGGCGGCAAGGAATGACAGAGAGGTAAGATTTTTTATTTTGCTGGATTTTTGTAGTTTCTGGTAGGGCACCCGGATGAAGCCATCTGGTTCTCATTTTTTTGAAATTTGATAACCGGACAGCCAGCCATTCGGTTGTCATTATTCCGAAATTTGAGAATCAGATAGCCAGCCATCCGATTCTCATTTTTTTGAAATTTGAGAATCAGATGGATGGTTGTCCGGTTTTCAAATTTCAAAAAAATGAGAACCGGATGAACTAGAAGGGGGTGCCATCTGGTGTGTTAATTGTGAACCGGACGCCATCCTGTTCGGTTCTCAAAACGTTTTGTGAACCAGACGGGGTGGTGTCCGGTTCAAAACTTGGATTTTTTATGTTTTTTTATTTTTTTGATGAGTTGTTGGAATGCTATGTTACAGATATGGATGGTCTTTGTATATATTCAGAGGAAGTTAACAAGGCGTCTGATTCCTTGGGTCGGGAGGAAGATTGTATTCTTGATTTTACAACTAATAAGGTAAAATGATTTGTTTTTGTTTATGTTTATGAAATGTAAATTAATTAAATACGAATGTGATATATTGTGTAGGTGTTTGGTAATCGAGATGAATTACTTGAATGGGTTCGCAAGGTTGCATTTAGACTTGGCTTTGTTGTTCATACTCAGATGAGACAAAGCAACTCGAGCACAAGGTAGGAAGACCTATGTCTTGTTGGGATGTGAAAGAAGTGGAAATTATAGAAAGTATAGAACAGATTTAGAGGTGACTATAACCGGCATAAGAAAGTGTGACTGTTCATTCAAATTGCGTGGCAAACCAATAAAAGGTGGAGAAGGTTGGGTTTTGAAAGTCATATGTGGGTTGCATAACCATGAATTGGCTAATACATTGGTTGGTCACCCTTATGTTGGTAGGTTGCGACCCGATGAACACGCTTTAGTTGTGGACATGACAAAGAGTCGAGTTAAACCAAAGAACATATTGTTTACACTGAAAGAGAAGAATGAAGATAATGTGACAACACTGAAACAGTTGTATAATACCAAATATACATACAAGAGATCGGTTAGAGGATCAAGAACTGAAATGCAGCAGTTGATGATGTTGTTGGAGCGCGACAACTATATTCATTGGCATAGGTGTCATGAGTCCTCCCGAGTTGTAAGTGATATCTTTCGGACTCATCCTGATTCTTTGAAGTTGTTAAACGCATTTAGCAATGTGTTGTTGATGGATAGCACCTACAAGACAAATAAGTATAGGCTTCCACTGCTTGAAATTGTAGGTGTTACATCCACAAGGTTAACTTTCTCAACTGTGTTTGTTTTGATGTCTACTGAATGTGAAAACAATTTCACTTGGGCTTTGCAAAGATTACGAGGGTTGTTTTTGAGAGGAGATGTGTACCCTACATTTATTGTTAGTGATAGGGACCTGGCTCTGGTGAATGCCATTGAAGTTGTTTATCCATAAGCTTGTAACTTACTGTGTAGGTTCCACATAAATAAGAATGTAAAGGCCAAGTGCAAAATGCTTGTTCATCCAAGGGAGGCATGGGATGTTGTTATGAAAGCATGAACAACTATGATTGATTGTACTGATTATGAAGCATTTACTAAATGTGTTGAAGAATTTGAAAGTGCTTGTTTGGCATGGCCCATATTTTTGGAATATGTGCAAAAGACCTGGATTAAACCTCATAAGGAAAAGTTTGTCAGTGCTTGGAAAAATAAGGTCATGCATATGGGCAATACTACATCAAATAGGTATGGTGTTATATTTAATGTGTATTTATATGTTAATGAGAGTTTTGTTATTTGAATTAATTTTGTATGTTGTATGCAGGGTTAAAGAAGCTCATGGGAATTTGAAGCGTATCTTGCAAACTAGCATGGGTTATTTGTATACATGTTGGGATGCAATCAACAATCTCCTTGTCCTCCAACATTATTTGATACATGTATATATATTCTCGCTTATTAGTTATATTTTTTTCTTGCCTAAAAGTATTAAAATTTTAGAATAATTATTTTTTAAGCACTCATTGATACTTATAAGTCATTATCCACCAGTTATTTGGTGCAATTTTTCATATTTTAGATTTTAGAATATAAAAAAAATTATATTATAGATTGTGTAATCTGAAATACAATGTTTTTTTGTTATATTTCAGAGCACAAAATTCATTATACAATTTTTCATATTCTGAATTATAGAATATATTATATTCCAAATTATATAATCAAAATAAGAAAAATAAAAAAAATACAATTAAGAAGATAAAGAAAATAAAAAATAAAATAATATTTTTAATTCTTATAGAAAGGTCGAAGCAGAGAATACGAAGGTGCATAACCAGTTAAGAAAATGTCATGCCAGAAAACACGACTCCAATTTTAAGTTGAAAAAAAAATAACACCTCGATAATATAACTTTCAACAAAACAATTTTTTTTAAAAACTAAACTTATGTTTTCAAGTATAATTCTTGAATTCCAACTTGTGTCTTCGTACATGCCCATTCAAACGTGAATTTCATAACTTTTACTTTAGTACATACTAACAATGCAAATTTATATAGGTATGTTAAGAAAAATTCATCATCTTCTTAATTTTCATGTTCCAATTCAATTTAAATAAATCCAAACAAGATATATATTTTATTCTATCTTTTAGAAAGAGTAATTTACATCATACCTAGAAATAACATTAATCTCTTCTTCCACTAAGTTTTCTAAAAAATGTTGAAATAATAAATGATTATATCAAGAAGTAGACTATAAGTCTAACTCAACTTTATAAAATCGGATTATAAGGTGAGGTTTGCACTCACTTTATAAACTATATTGAAAGGTCTCATCTCTAGTTGATGTGAGATCTCCAACACACCCCCTCATGCCGAGACTCCTCAACTAGTATGTGGGACTAATAACTAAGGGTGATCGATATAGGCTATATAGCGGGTGGCCCAATAGGCCTAACAACCTTGCCAGGATAAGCTCTGATACCTATTAGTCCCAGTAGAAAAGACGTAATAACGGCCAAATTTCCGCCACACCCTTATCTATTAGTCCCATGTACGAGTTGATGAGCCTCGATGTGAGGCGGGTGTGTTGGAGATCCCACATCGACTAGAGATGAGGTCTTTCAATAGTTTATAAATGGGTGCAAACCTCATTTTACAAGCCGGTTTTGTAAGGTTGAGTTAGGCTTAAAGTTCACTTCTGATAGATTACATTCCAGAATTTGTTGGCAGTAAACAAACATACTATTTGTGATAATAGAATGGCCCACACCCTATGATTCTATTGTATTTTTATAGGTTGAACAGTCATCAGAATACAAAGAAGAATAGTAAACAGAGCACCGTCCAACAAAATCTCAACCAATATATCACACTCTTTACTCAATCTAAATCTATCCTATGATATTCAACTAATTATCACCTACTTTTATAATTTTAAATTTCAACTACATTGAAAATTCAACCACTAAACTTTTCCTTTCAGTTTATGTTTTGTTGTCATTTATAAGGAAATGGAAATTAAAATTTAACATCATCACAACCATGTGTATTTGTTCCCATCTCAATTGGAATTGAATATTTTACTTCTAGCATGACTATTGGTACTGTTAGTTGGCTATTGACATAGATATTCTTCCTAAAAATATTAAAATTTCAGAATAAATATTTTTTAGCCACTTATTCGAAGAAGGTACGATAAATAATTAACCCACTTCCAGCCAATATTATATTTTGCAATAATTTATATCAGTAAAAAATTATCAAACTATATGGAATAACTATTTAAAAAAATATGTGAATAAAAAAATTGTTTCACATAAAAGAAATTATATAAACCAATACCTATAACAAAAGAAATATAAATAATTTTATATGTTTTAGAGGAATAAAAATTCTCCATGTAGAAACTAACCTAGGGTTAATAGATAAATTATTATATAAAGATAGATAGTTATGTATTCTTTAATTGGTGGCAAATAAATTATATAGAAAGAGAAAAATATTTTAATTTTTCTTTAATTTAAATTGTAGGCATCTCTTCTTATATTTTTTATATTAAATAGAGGAATAACGTATATTTACAATTTATATTCATTATAATACTTCTAACGTGGTTTCTAATGCAAAAAGTTATATTAATTATTTACTAATATCCTTAAAACAATTATTAGTGCATTTTCTATGTGAGTTATTAATGAAATGGAATTTTAAATTTAAGAAGCAAGTTTTGTACAGTTTTATTGTGGGAGCAATTGGCATATAACTCCTTATGTATAAGAATTGATTTTTACACAAACATGATTATGTGAGAGAAAAAAAAAAAAACTTACATAAGAAAAAGTTTCAAAGACAAGAATCACAATGAGTTTCATCAATCATTTGGTTAAAATATAATTTAACTTTTTCTCTCACTTTCATTTTTATTGTTCTTTGTCGCATTTTCATTCTGCATCTCCAAGACCTTCATTCATTGTTTTATTAGTTTAAATTATTTGAAAAATTTGTATATATGGATGTAGTTTTTCAGATTCTATATTCTATATTCTATATTTCAGTATGTAATGTTTCTTTACACGTAGGAATATAAAATCAAAAAGATAAATATGAATTTGATATTACCCTTCGAATTTTTATATTAATAAAGAAAGTTTTTATATTGAAACATCTTTTTTAAAAAAAAAAAAAAAAAAAAACTTTGCATGCACACAATGTCCGCCTACCCAAATTTATTCCATAAAAACAATATCCAGGAGATTCTAAGTAAAGGAGACAAAGGAGACATAATAAGGAGTTTCACAGTAAAAAGGGTTTAAGGCAAAGGAGATGCGTACAATGAAATATGAGTAATGAAGGGAGAGGGTTATTATGTTTTTTTTACGTAAGGACAAAATTGTTATTTTAAAAAGATATGAAAGTGCAAAAAGAACCTATGGAGGTGGAGAAAAAAACACTTTAAGTTGGATACTAGTCATAAATAGTCTAGTTTAATTGGGTCAAGTCAAAAACAAATTGGGTCTAACCCACTCATTTAGTGAGTCAATAAAAAGAGACTTATTTTATAAATTAAGATTGATCCACAAGTTATAGATCAAGATTATATATGGGAGTTTCATATAGGTTGGAGAGGAAAAAGAAGACAAAGCTTCAATCTCCAAATTTTCATGTTTCAAGAACTAGACTCGTTATCTACAACTTACCCAAGTCAATGAATGAGAATGAACTCAAGAAGCTTTGAATTGATGCATTCATCTCTAAAGCTACCAAGCAAAAGCCTGTGATTCGGCAGGTTGGTTAAGTAGATCATGACTTGAAGTTGTCAATCATTGTTTCTCTTAAAGCTTTAGTGGTGCATTTTATATCTTAACAAAATATACTTACAATCTGCAGATAAAGTTTTTAACAAATGACAAGAACGGAAAGGTAGCTCAAGAACGCTATTCTAGGGGAGTTGGCTTTGTTGAATTTTCTGAGCATCAGCGTGCCCTTGTGGCTCTGAAAGTTCTCAACAACACAACCATTTCTCATCATCTCTGGGAATAAGACTATTTTGTACTTTCATTTTTGTTTAATTCTAAAGTTTGCTTTCATTGCCAACAAAAACATTTGCTTTTGATAATGTTCAAACACTTAATCTTCGGAAGGCAAAGCTACAATATCAACAGCAGGCTCCTCAAGATGACAACAATGCCATTGGAAATGACAAACCTGGTCACAAGCTGGACAAAAAACAAAGTCTAGGGAGCATGCTGAACTGGTAGAGGAAATAGTTCTGAACAGAAATGGTGATGAATCAGGAGGTACACTGTCAAATGGAAAATCCCCTCAAGGACAAAAGTCCAAAAGGCAGAAAGGCAACAATAAGAGTAAAAGGGCACTGAAAGAAAATCTAGAAGCCTTGTCCATGAAGCCAAAGAATAACCAAAATGACTAGAAAAATGGTGAAAACACTGCCACTAACAGAAGAAAATCAATAAACAAAGATAATCATACTGAGTTTAGAAAAAGAAAGATGCAAAATCAAGAACAAGAAGCAGGCCATAAGGTGGTTTCTAAGAAATGACCTAAGAAGAATAAAAATTCAGCGGGAAAGGATGTAATAGACAAGCTTGACATTGATAAGTTTTAATTTGTAGTTTAATTTCTTCAGTTTTAAGTTGATTTAGTTATTAATTTCATTTGAATTTAAAGTTTATTTTCCTTTTATAATTCATTTTGCTATTTACTAAGTTTCTATGTTGCAAGAGTAAATTCTGTTGAGATTAGGTGAAAAATAAGGAGAGGAGCAGAAGGAAAGCTGGATGAGAGAAAAATATAGAGAAAGATCACAAGTGACTTATGGCTTGAGCAAGAAATATTGCTTGGGTTAAAACTCGCTTAAAGAATATTCTAGTGGAGCCCGAATTTGAAGAAGTAAAAGCTGCAGTACAGAATCTGAATTTATTGCTACAGAATAACGGCTGAACACGTTGACCTAAGGAGGAAACGAAAAGCTACGAAAAGCCTAAAGCTGGGTCAGAAGGGTATCACTCATTGATGGCTTCCGCTGGGAAGAGATCATTGTCATTTTCTTTTCTCTTGTATTTTTATGGCTACCATGAGAAGCTAAGTTTCTTATTCTTGGGATTGAATGTAATTTCTCAACTTTGAATGCACTCTTGACATTACGTGATATCACTAATCTAAATTGCCATTGTTTTACGTTTTGCTCATATGTGATTTATATTAGAATTCTCATTGTGACTGGAAAACACTTTTTGAATTTAGAACAAAACGTATTACCCGTTGTATGTATAAGTTTAGGGATGAATTATAATGTAATGGCTGTTTATAGCAATTGTGCTTAATGTTGATTAATATATTCAAGTAACTGGGGACAGAGCTTGGTATTTAAATTTATGATTTTCAATACTAGAGGAATCAGGTTGAATGACTTTTAGTTGCGCAGAATGGTAATTTAGAAAGATTAGTTAATAGTAAATGACCAAGAGTGTATAAGAAGGAGATTAATGCAATTAAATCCCAAGATCCTCATTAATATAAATTTCATCCATTCAATTGTTAATTTTTTTGTTAACATTATTTTATTCACACGAAACCAATATAATTTCATTCTCAATATTTCTAATTCACTATAATTTGATACAAGTTCAATTATCGGTTACAATTTCGTTCCCTGTGGATATGACACTCATACTTATTTTCTATATTACTTGAGTACTCAATACACTTGTTGAACAAGGGGGTAACAAGTTTTTGGCGTCGTTGCCGGGGAACGGTGAATAATTGAAAATTGGAATTTGGATCGAGAATTATTGTGAAAAACTATTATTCTGTTGAGTGTTGAACCGTTGCTATTAACGAAATTTGCATTGATTTATGCATTTGAGAAACTAGGTAAATCGAGAGCAATTGCTTTTTGATTTGAAGATCAACAGGACAATAAGCCAAATTCGACAAAGGAAGAGACGTGAACAGAAAATCCGTGAAGCTGAAAAGGATAGTAGTGGGAATATGGAAGATGTAAATCCAGATGAACATGAAAATCCTCAACCACGGAGAATAGTGGGCGATTATACTATGCAACAGGGGCTCAGATATTTTTCGAGCATTGCTATTCCCAATACAGCTCGGGCAGTGGAGATGAAACTTGCATATTTGACTCTCATAAGTAGTCACCAATTCACAAGATTGGATCATGAGGATCCTTATACTCATTTATCCACATTCTACGAATTAACAACTATAATGGGATTTGAAGAAAGAGATAAGGAGTCTGTGTATCTGAGACTGTTTCCTTTCTCTTTAGCAGGAAAAGCAAAGGAGTGGCTGAAATAACATCCTAATCAAAGTCTTACAAGATGGAGTGATGTAGAGGAAAAGTTTCTCTATAGGTTTTTCCCTCTATCTCGCTACATCAAGGCTAACTCAGATATCTCAAATTTTCACCAAAGAGCAGATGAAGCATTCTATGTAGCGTGGGAGAGATTTAAAGCTATGCTTAGAAGGTGTCCTAATCATGGTTTTGAAGAATTTGCACAGCTTAATATCTTTCACAATGGGCTGAGACCTGATACAAAGATGATCTTAGATGCAGTAGCTAGAGGCACTATGATGGTAGTGGATGTAAAGCAGGCAACTCGAATTATGGATGCTCTGGCTTTCACAAATTATCAAGCATAATATGATAGACAAAGTGTACAAAAGAAAGGTGTGTTTGAGTTGAATACTTCAGATGCAATCTTAGCACAAAACAAAATTTTGACATAGCAGATGGAAGCATTGACGCAACAGATGGCAAAGCTACCACAATAATTACAGGTTGTACAATTTTCCCAACCTGTGACATATCAAAATCAAACATTGCGTTGTGACTTTTGTGGAGGCAATCATTTAAACGATAATTGTACTCAGCAAAGTGTAGGCATTAGGGAAGAAGTGTAGTATATGGGAAATTCAGTTAGGCAGAATGGTCAGGAAGGAAGTTATTAGAACAATGCACCTCAAGGGTGCAGAAGTGCACCTAATCAGAACTGGGGATAGAAGCAAGAAGCTGGTACTTCTGGTAGACAACCAATGTATCAGCAACAACAACATCAGTAGCAGTATCCAACACTCCAGGATAGAATCAACAAATTTGAGAACACTCTTGAAAAGTTTATGCAAGCATCTTTATCAAATCAAAAGAATCATGAAGCATCACTAAAAAATCTTGAAACTCAAGTTGGGCAATTGGCCAAGCAATTAGCAGATCAGCAGGGAGGTCAATTTTCCGCCAATACTCAGACCAATCGGAAGGAGCAATGCAAATTTAACACCATCAGAAGTGAAAAGAAGGTGGGCTATGATGTTATTGAAAAGAAGGTAGGCTATGATGTTAGTGAAGAAGCTACAGAAGGAAGGGATGAAAAGAGAAGAAACAAAGTAGTAGAAGTAGAACGTGATGTGGCTAAGAGCAATGAATATCAATTTGTTGAAGGAGATAAACTAGTAGTTGTCACAACTGGAGAGCAACTATGTACTGGTGCAGAAGAAGATCAAGATAAGAAAGAAAAAGTAGGAAGAGAGGAGTTGGAAGATAAAGTGGTAGAGAAATTTCCTGAAGTGGAATGCAATTGGAAGAAAGCAAAGGCAAGTATACCAGTTAAGCATGTGCCTTATCCACATGAACCTTCCAGAAAAGAAGTCGAACTCCAATTCATTAGATTCACTAAAATCCTCAGAGTCTGCAAATTAACATTCCATTTACTAAGGCATTACAACAAATGTCTACTTATGCTCGTTTTAGGAAAGAACTCCTCACAAAGAAGCAGAAATTTCCTATAGAAGAGACAGTGGAGTTGGAAGCAGGATGTAGTGGAATAATTCAGAAAGCAGTTCCTCAGAAATCGTGTGATCCAGGAAGCTTTACATTACTAATTACAATAGGAAATCTATATGTGGGTAAAGCATTGTTGGACTTGGGAGCAAGCATAAATTTGATTCCTTTATCCATGCTAAAGAAGATTGGGGATGTAGAGGTGAGACCAACTCATATGACGTTACAACTGGTAGATCGATCTATCAAATATCCTTATGGTATTGTTGAAGATTTGTTGGTTAAGGTAGATAAATTCCTTTTTTTCATAGATTTTGCGGTTATGGATATAGAAGAGGATGTGAAAGTACCTCTTATTTTAGGAAGGTCATTCATGAAGACAGCAAAGGTTGTTATTGATGTTGATAAAAGGAAAGTTGAAAGTGTGTGTAGAAAATGAAGAAGTAAGCTTTAATGTGTTCGAAGAAATGAGGCATCCAAATGATAAGAAGGATTGTTTCAGAATTGATGTCTTAGACGAAGTGTGTTGTAAAGTGTAGAGGAATATGGGAGGCTCAGATACATTATTGCAGGTTATCACTAAACCAACAGAAAAGCTTGTTGATATTGATGCTGAAGAAGCAATAACACTAGTTGTTGAATTAAATCAAGCCAAACAGATTGTGCAGAATGTGAAAAGAAGAGAAGAACTGGCAACTGGGAAGGAGTTGTGGAATGAGAAACCAGAATTAAAGTTGCTGCCTCCTCATTTGAAATATAGTTTTCTAGAAGGCAATGAGAAGAAACATGTAATACTTAGCAGTTCCTTAACTGCAGAAGAAGAAGAAGAAAGGGTGATTAGTGTGTTGAAAGCGAATCAAGCAGCAATTGAATGGAAACTATCTAATTTAAAAGGAATTAGTCCCGCTTATTGCATGCACCGTATTGTATTTATATGGAAGAAGATTTCAAACCTGTGGCACAACCACAAAGACGATTAAATCCTGCAGTGAAAGAAGTGGTACAGAAAGAGGTGCATAAATTGTTAGAGGTTGGAATGATATATCCAATTTCAGACAGTGCTTTGGTGAGTCCTGTACAGATGGTTCCAAAGAAGAGTGGAGTGTTTATCCATAACGATAGGAATGAATTAATTCCTACAAGAACTATCACTAGTTGGAGGATGTGTACAGATTATAGGAAGTTGAATCAAGCCACCAGAAAGGATCATTTCCCATTACCATTCATGGATTAAATGCTAGAGCGATTAGCAGGGAAAGCTTACCACTATTTGTTGGATGGTTATTCTAGCTATAATCAGATCACAGTAGATCCACAAGATCAGGAGAAAACAACTTTTAAATGTCCATTTAGTATTTTTGCATATAGAAAAATGTCGTTTCAACTATGTAACGCACCTACTACCTTTCAGAGATGCATGTTAGCAATCTTTTCAGATTTGGTGGAGAAAAGTATTGAGGTATTCATGGATGACTTTCCAGTTTTTGGATCATCCTTTGATTCATGCTTGGAGAACTTGAATACAGTATTGACCAGATGTGTGGAGATTAATCTAGTACTAAATTGGGAGAAATGTCATTTTATGGTGACAGAAGGAATTGTACTAGGTCATAAAGTTTCAGAACGAGGCATTGAATTAGATAAAGTGAATGTGGAAGTAATTGAGAAGCTGTCATCACCTATGAATGTCAAAGGAATAAGAAGTTTTCTTGGTCATGCTGGATTCTACAGACGATTTATTAAGGGTTTTTCAAAAATTGCAAAGCCATTGTGCAATTTATTGAACAAAGATACACCGTTTAAATTTGATAAAGAATGTGTTGCAGCATTTGAAAGCCTAAAGGAAAAGCTTACTACTGCACCAATCATCATTGCACCAGATTGGAATTATAGTTTTGAGCTTATGTGTGATGCAAGTGACTATGTTGTAGGAGCAGTGCTGGGACAAAGGAAAGGGAAACTCTTTTATTTAATACACTATGCTAGCAAGGTGTTGAATGATACTCAAAGTAACTACACTACTACTGAAAAGGAGTTGTTGGCTATAGTGTATGAGTTGGAGAAGTTTAGCGGTTATTTAATAGGCTCTAAGATCACTATGTACGCAGATCATGCTGTTATCAGATATTTATTGACCAAACCAGAATCAAAACCAAGGCTGATTAGGAGGATGTTGTTGTTACAACAGTTTGATCTTAAAATCAGAGATAAGAAAGGAAGTGAAAATCATGTAGCTGATGATTTATCAAGGTTGGCTAATGATGAAGTTATTGCGCGGGAGACTAAGGTGTTGGATGAATTTCCTAATGAGAAATTGTTGATAATATAATAAAGGCCTTGGTTTGCTTATATGGCAAATTTCAAAGCTGCGGGAATCATACCGGAAGATATGGATTTGCTACAAAGAAGGAATCTATTCAATGAGGTAAATCAGTATATCTGGGATGATCCTTATTTGTTTAAGATAGGGGCAGAAAATTTGTTGAGAAGGTGTGTGACAAGCAAAGAATATTTTGTGGCATTGTCATAATTCACCCTATGGAGGACATTTTCAATGGTGAGAGGACAACTACAAAGGTTTTGCAATTAGGCTTCTTTTGGCCAGCATTGTTTAAAGATGCACATATGCATGTACAACATTGTAATAATTTTTAGAGGACAGGGAACATTTTAAACGGCATGAGATGCCTCTGCAGAATTTCAAGAAATCGAGGTGTTCGATTGTTGGGGGATTGATTTCATAGGTCCACTGCCAAGTTCATTTTCAAATGAGTACATATTGCTGGAAATGGAATATGTTTCAAGATGGGTTGAAGCTATCCCTACTAAAAAAGTTGCCTCCAAAACTGTTATAAAATTCATGAAGAAAAATATTTTTTGCAGGTTTGGCACACCAAGAGTATTGATCAGCGACGGAGGAACACACTTCTGCAACGTAGAATTGAAAAAGGTGCTGGAGCATTATGGGCTAAGACATAAAATAGCCACAACCTATCACCCTCAAACAAATGGCCAGAAAGAGGTTTCTAACAAGAGGTGAAGAGGATTTTGGAGAAAATAGTGGCTTCATCACGTAAAGACTGGTCAATCAAATTAGATGAGGCTTTGTGAGCATACAGAACAACTTTTAAGATGCCAACAACCTTGTCTCCATTAATCTATGGAAAGACTTGTCATCTTCTTGTGGAAATGGAACATAGAGCTTTTTGGGCATTGAAGTGGCTCAACTTTGATTCTAAAGCTTTCCTCAAGAAAAGGAAAATCCATTTCAGTGAGTTGAAGGAGATGAGATTGAATGCATATCAAGCATCTAGGCTATACAAGGAACGGGTCAAAGCTTACCATGATAAGAAGCAGTTGAAAAGAAGTTTTCAGCTAGGGTAATTAGTTCTTTTGTTCAACTCCAAACTGAGGTTATTTCCAGGGATATTGAAATCAAGGTGGTCAGGACCATTTGTGGTTAAACAGGTCAAGTCATACGGAGCGATTGAAATAGAAGATGTTAAATCTCAAAGAAGTTGGCTTGTGAATGGTCAACAATTGAAACATTACAAAGGTGGTGAGATAGAGAGACTCATCACAATGATTACAATGAGTGATTGAAAAGGATCACACGTCAAGCTATATGACGTTCAATGAGGGCTTACAGAAAGGCAATCCAACATCTAAGATTTATGTTTTGTTTTTTTTTTTTAAGATACCTAGTGAGTGGAAAATTAGGATTTAATTTCCTGTCATTCAGTTTAACTTTTAGGTTTTAAACTTTAAAAACAAAATTAAAAAATTGGAGGACTTATTACCTTTAGCTTAGATTGAAGCTGAGGCTATATACCACTTGGCACGCTTTAGAAGAATTCAGTTCAAATATATCAGGAAAGTACCTTACCTCACAAGGTCACTTCTCACTGCAACTCATAAAGCGCCTTTTCATTTCACTACATTCTCCTTTTACTTACCTTGGTTTACGACGAATCGAGGTAAGTTCTTTCAAAAAATTTCTCCAATATTTTATGACGATACCTTGCGAACTAGAAGGTATACTGTAGGGGTAGGATTAATGTGCTAGTCGTGAATCCTCCATTACAAATAGGCCCTTCACTGGTATTGTTTGTTTGGCAGATTAGGATTCATCTAGAAGAAAGTTCTGATTTTTATGGTTTTTGGTTGCTTACGGGTGTGAAAAGTTTACGTTTTAGTGGAATATCTTGTTTTCTAACTTTGTTTTTGTAAAAAGATGCCAAGATTCAAGCACACTACTCCAGTATGACAACGATCGCATAGCAGAAGGAATGTATCGCTTCTTGATGAAGATATCCTGCCAGGAAGAGTTCCAAACAGTGAAACCTCCAATAATGTGCAATCATAGAGGAAGGCTAGGAGGTTTTTGAACCAGAACAAGGAGAGAAGATTCGAGGAAATCAAGAAGTGGAGCTTTATTGCTGAGAGAAGGGTAGAGCTAAACCTTGGTGATTATGATGTGTTTTTGATGCGGCTATTAAGGAGGAATTGGAAAAAGCTGGCTGAACCTCTGCGGAAGTTCAATGTTGAAGCTGTGAGGGAGTTTTATGCCAATGCATGGGCAGAAAAGCAAGAGAGGGATGAAAGGAAAACTATGGTGAGAGGATGCTGGATACCTTACAGTCCACAGGCTATTGATGATTTGCTGGCTATGAAGCTCGGACACTTCATTTTTGATGACGTATCCGTGTCCGACACGTATCGGACACTGACACCCGTACGACACTCGTACGACACGTATTAGTGAAGTGTCTAGTTCAAAAGACAATATTTTAAATATTTAACAATTTTAACATAGTTCTTACATAATTTTAAAAGAGAATAATAAAATAATTCACTTAAAAACTCGTTAACTTTTTATAAAAATAAAATACAAATCTTATATATAATAAGAATATTTAGATCATACATATTTCTTTTGACTATTTAGATTTTAGATAAAGAAATTATATCTATCTTTTTGTTATATTTGACTAACTTTGTTCATAGATAGTTGTTTAATACATAAATCTTGATTGAAATTAATAGTGATGTAATATATAGATCCGTGTCCCCGTGTCCTATATTTTAGAGACTACACGTGTCTACGTGTCCGTGTCCGTGTCGTATCCGTACCCGTGTCAGTGTCCGGGCTTCATAGTTTGCTGGGGAATCCATTCCCAGATTAATCCGACAAGTGTAGTTTTCAAAGACTACAAAGCAAGAGGAAAGGTTTCAGTAACAGTAAGGTAGTTGTTGTTTCATGTGTACCAAGAAAACGATATCAAACTACACCCTCTAGAAAGCAAACAAGAATTCGAAGGCGAGATATGAAGACACTGGCCAAAGTTTGGTTCATGTTTATGCTATCAAATATGATACCAATAGGGCATGTCTCTGATGTGAAAGTGCCCAGGTGCAATTTGTTGTTCTCAATGATACAAGATGACTACACCATCAACATCTCTAAAAATATTTCTGATGAATTGCAATGATTTATTGATTGTGAAAGGATCAAGGGCATGGAGCGTATAGGAACTCTAGGATTCCTAGCTTTGATCACTGCACTCTGCCAAGCACATGGTGTGTATGTGGAACCAAAAGTGAAAATTTGATCACCTGTTGACAAGAAATTCATTGACCACTTTGTACACATGAAAAAGAAAACCCAGAAAAAAGGAACCAACCACCTAGTCCTGTGTGATCACCATGTTCTCCAACTCTAGAAGCTCTAGAGAGTCGAGTAATGAAGCATTTACTGCACATTGAGGATCAGCAGAGTTCTTTATGCAGAGGGTTATTGCATATCTACCAAGGCTGCAAGACAAAAACAACCCAGAACCTTTCCTGGTGTCGGATGAATTTTCATCTTTCTTCAAATTGGCCTGGGGACAGACCAAGCTCGATGGGAGGGGGTGAAAAGGATAAGAAGGTTGAAGAGCAAAGCACGACTAGGAAAGAAACAGCAAGCCCAGATGTGTCTTCAACAAGAGGAAATGATGAATCAGAACCTAAGCCACTAAAGACTCAATATATTATTTCTTCAGATGATGATGAGGAAGATTAGATGGAAAGGGAGTATGAAAATGATCATGATCCTGATGCTGATGACTACGACAAGTTATTCCCTGATGACTGAAGGAGCAATTGGAGGTTATGAAGATATTTTTTTGGAAGCACTACAATAGAAGAAGAAAAATAGTAAACTTTAATATTTTGGGATGACTGTAAATAACTGTTTTATATTTTCTACTAAACTGTTATGCTTTATTTTGGATGAATGTAATCTGAAAAATTTGTTATGGTGGGAACATGTATTTTGTAAGTAATGTTGGGATTATTGAAAGAATTGGTTGGGGAGATTTGATGGAGATGAAAATGAGAAAGTAGCGCAAACTTTAAAACAAGCTTAAGCTGGCAGGGAAAGAAATTTGGAGATAACAACATGAGAATTAGAAGGATTAACAACTAGCAGTGAGTGACAGGATAAGAGAGAAAGAAAAGTGATGGCGGAGATACAGAGATCGAGAGTGAGTGCGTAATTGCTGGATATTGACTGTTGCTTTAATTTTCTAGTTAAAATTGTCTCTATAATGATAAAAATGATGAAGGCATTGTGTTATTGTGACTTGAAATTACAACTAGAGCCAAATAGCTAACCTATGTAAGTAGAATTCTATTTTCATTGTCAGCCAACTTGAGCCTGTGTTTTTGGTGGAACCTTAAGCCATAGTACGAATAATGAGAAAAACATGGTGCAATCTAACATGGAAATTTGAGAAGTAAGTCAGAAAGAGAATTCGGGAATGAGAGGAAAAAGTGAAGGCCCCATTGTTTTACGTGAAAAAAAATTATTTTGCAGTTATGTTTATACGTATATGAGACATGATGAATGGGGAAAATGAGATCATAACTGCAGAAGAGTTAGATGAGATATTGAAAATAAAATATGTGCAGTTAAAAGTATAGGAGGGGGCCACATGCATAGTGCTTATATTCGAGAAGTACTACCTACATGAAACGAATTAAAAGCAAGGTTTTGGCTTAGTACATGAATGCCAGGTTTGCTTCTTAAAGACCAGATTGGGTTGTGCACATGATTTTCGAAATTATTCATGCAATATGAAATTTCAAGAAAAACAAATAATCTTCATAGCTAAGCCTTATTACAACCTTATTGAAAGACCTTCTGATTTATAATTTTAAGAGATTGGTTTGACTTAAAAATGAGTAGCAATTGTTGATTAAGAGTAGTATGTAACTCTTGAGAGAAATACTGGAAAGAGTGTGTGAGCTGAGTGTTATCCTGTCATGAATTGTGAGTTGTTCACTAGTAGAAAAAACACATTCCACGACAGGATATCAACGCGGTTAAAAGGGAACCACATTTAAAAATAACACCGTGGCATTTTTGAAATTAAGTGCAACGATATCACCGCGGTTGTCTACAACAAACGCAGTCGTATTAACATTGCAGGAGATACCATCGTGGTTAGTGCGAGAACCGCGGTGGTAAGATACACAAATATTTAAAAAATGAAATACTACAGAGAGATACCACCACGGTTGTTTCTAGAACCGCTGTGGTAGGTACCTAAATAATTTTTGAATTCTTTTCCAGGGAGGATACCACCGTGGTTGTTTCTAGAACCGTGGTGGTATGTGGATATGACCGTGGTTGTTTGTGGGAACCGTGGTCATATTCCCTGGTTTAGGGAACCCTGCGCTCACTTTTTCGTTTACGCTTTCATCTTCCCTCTCTCTCGCGCTGCACTCTCGTCCCTCGCTCTCTCACCGTCGTCCATATACACTTCATTGCCATTATGTTCTTCATTCCTCTTTAAAAAGACCATTGTTTACAACTAAGTTGCAGGCACTAAGAAGCTTTCCCTCTCTACCTTGGCCACTCATGCTCTGAAGAGGGGCTTCTCCCCTATCTAATTTTCACTCCCTAGAAAGCTAGAGATGTACCCTAAACCAATAAAATGATGGCAGTAACGGTGCCTGTGCGGTGGCAACCACCAAACGTTAGGTTTAGGGCAGAAGAAGAGGAGAGGGATAGTGACGATGAAAGCCTTAGGCGATGGAAATGGAAGAGGTAAGAGTAGGAGAGACATGGATAGGGTTTGGAGGGAAGTGTGGAGAAGTGCCAATGATGGCTTTGAGCGCTTCGCCTTCGAAGCCAGGAAGATGGCCGAGCGCCTCGACCGCCACTATTCCCTTTCACGCTGTCTCTCGTCTATTACGAGGGTCGCCGCCAACTGAGCCTGCGAGATTGATCGTGAATTTGAGATTGGACAGCGGTACCACACTTTTAGCATGGATTTCCAAAGGAACTGGCCCAAGGTCAGTCTGCGTTTGTTATCATATTTTGGTTTGATGGATGGATTGATTTGATTGTGAGTTTGCACTGCTGTAGTACAGGAAGCAGCTCAACGACTTTCTGGATAGTCCTATTGGAAAGAGCTTTGTTGTAAGTAAATTCGCCCTTTTTCTATCAATATATAACACAACCATGTTTTATTTTACTCTTAATTTTAAGTGGTTATGGCTGCTTAGACACTTCTTCATCTGGTTCACACTCTCTAGTTGGCTTTTTTGCTTTCTCATAATTGCAACATGGATAATTCCATTTGTTGGGCCTCTTCTCATTGGAACATTGGCCAACTCCTTAGTTATCAAGGTAGCTCATCCCATCTTATCCTATTGTCTTCAATTTGTGCTACTTCATAATTTATTCAAATTCAAAATCAAATTCAAGATGCAATTTAGTGGATACAAGAACTAAGTAATTCGATGCACAGGATGTGGCAACATTGTGTTGCAACCTAAAGATGGTAAAGGGGATTTCTTTTCAAGAGGCGTGGGTGGTAGAACCAACTCTAGATCAGATCGAATAGCTGCTGCTATTTAAAAAAAATGAATTTACCACCGCGGTTGTAATTAAGAACCGCGGTGGTATGTTATACTTTCCAGCTCGGTTATACAACCGTGGTGGTAGCTTCAGTACTTTTTAACGCGGTTGGATCTACTGCGGTTCTGGAGCCGCATCTGTAAGCCTTGTATAACTGCGGTTAAATGTGTTTTTCTACTAGTGGTTGTCTGAAAATTTGATTGCTGGCCTTTCTAAATTGATGGATCTGCAGGTTGAATGCTTGAATTGAAGGGAACGTGTTGGGGTAGTATGATGGATAAACGTGTTTTCTGCTGGTATTTACGAAATTATTTGTGTGAAGAGTGAGTATCTTGCTTGAGGACAAGCAAGAAGTAAGGTTGGGGAGAGTTTGATAAGTTTTAATTGGTAGTTTAATTTCTTAAGTTTTAAGTTGATGTAGTTATTAATTTCATTTGAATTTAAAGTTTATTTCCCTTTTATGATTCATTTTGCTATTTACTAAATTTCTATGTTGTAACAGTAAATTTTGTTGAGATTACGTGAAAATAAGGAGAGGAGCAGAAGGGAAGCTGGATTAGAAAAAATACAGAGAAAGATCATAAGTGACTTCTAGCTTGAACAAGAAATATTGTTTGGGCTAAAACTCACTTAAAGAATATTCTAGTGGAGCCCTAACTTGAAGAAATAAAAGTTGCAGCAGAGAATTCGAATTTATTGCTTGCACACATTGACCTAAGGATGAAACGAAAAGCTATAAAAAGCCAAAAGCTAGGTCAGAAGGGTATCACTCATTGACAGCTGCCGCTAGGAAGTGATCATCTTCATTTTCTTTTCTCTTGTATTTTCCAGGGCTACCATGAGTAGCTAAGTTTCTTATTATTGGGATTGAATGTAATTTCTCAACTTTGAATGCACTTGACATTACGTGATATCATTAATCTAAATTGTCATTATTTTACATTTTACTCATATGTGATTTATATTAGAATTCTCATTGTGACTGGTATTTTTTTCCTAACAAAATTTCAAATATTGATCATTTTTCTGGTATCTTTTGCTATGTTTGAGGAATGTGTGGGCAAAATATCTAATTGACTAAACCAACAAAGTATTTAGTTAAATCATTATATATATATATATATATATATATATAT
>Ga0209489_101893_pt1 | contig 42977 bp, 26 predicted proteins | sample SiratrowhiteBW_FD_187527 | JGI IMG/M metagenome (GOLD analysis project Ga0209489, IMG submission 187527) | Root nodule microbial communities of legume samples collected from California, USA - Siratro white BW (SPAdes) (version 2) | ecosystem: Host-associated > Plants > Roots > Nodule | place... | reverse complement strand
ATTTATTTTCTTAGTAACATATGATAAAATTACACAAAATTAAAAGATAATTCAATTTTTTAATAAAATTTATATTTCTATAGAACTTGAATTTGTTTTATTAATATTTATTTTACAAAAAAAAAAAAATAAATCACTGATATCAAATTAATATTTAATTAATTTTTAATTTCGTTTTTATTCAAAAAATAAATTAGAATAATTAAAAATTTTAAGATCAGTTTAAATTACTACTGAGTAAAAAGATTAATTATTCTGATATAAATATTTTTATGTCACACATTTTTTTATTTTTAGTTTCCATATTAATTTTATGATATTTTTTCAAAAATTTAAAGTAAGTATTTCCTTAAATTAAACTTAATAACAGTATTTGTTAAACTATTTAACTTTAAAAATATAAAAAAAATTATTTAGTAAAATTTAAATAGTTTATTTTTTAAATACATTTATAAAACACAAAAGAAATTGACTTAATTGTAGTGAATGACATTTTTTTAAGAGAATCTTTTGTTTTTATAATTAATGCATTAAATTGTTGTTGAAGAGGTACATGATGGATTATACATTTAGGCTTAATCATTATATCTAATGATGTAATAGATTATTCCTAATAAATATGATCGATTACGTGTCTCTTTAATATCGATTTAATATATTCAATCATGTAACGTAATTAATTTCTATTTAAATATTTCAAATTTCAGTATGTTAGAATTGCAAATTAAATACGATGTTAGTTTCAAAATTTAATTGATAAATAATCTTACATTATTTTTTCTTATTTTCTTAATATAGATTAATGCTTATGAAATCAATGCTATTGCACCACTATTTACAGCAATTGGCAGGTAAAATGGTATTTGGCCAAACTCTCAGTGCTTCTAAAATACTCAAATGCATTTTTCTCCTTGTATAATTTTTATAATGTTTTTAATTGAGCATCTAAAATTATATACAATGGTCATAATAAATTGTTTTTAAAAAATTAATTGTAAAAACCATAAGAAATTATAAATGAATTAATTTTTTTCTTGACTCAAATTAATTTTTTTATTCTTATTATGTAATTTTAGTTTATTAATTAATTTACAAAGTATTAAAATTAAATAATTGTCTCTTATTCAAACATTTTTACTGTATTGATTAATTTTTAAAATATTCAAATAAAGCCTAAGTTTATTGGACAACTGTAAACAAAATTTAAGTAATATTCATATCAATATTTACAATAAAAAATTAACTTATTTACAGTATGTTTCTTTCTCCGTCTTAATAAATTTTGGAAATACATAATAATAAGTTAAAAAAATATATTGACTGAAATGAGAGATGCCAATATAGGTCTGGTTATGTATTCTGACCTGCCAAAAAATGTTTGAATAAAGCATAATTGATTGTCCTTTGTACACAGTCAATTATTCTCCAATCAAACATTTATTTTTTAATAATAAAATAAATTAAGATAATTACAAATAAAATTAAGGACAAATTTATAAATTCGTTTTATATAAATAAGCTCATCAAGAATGGCGTGAGAATGTGATCGTCCCTCTCCCTTTTTTTCCATCTCGTTGTCCTTCACGAGAAATAAACATAAATAATTGTAACCTTTCTTCCTTTCTAAAGAGTAGATTTACATAAACAAATACACTAAAGTTCTCTCTTAACATGTCTTTGCAAATTTTTAACTAGATTTTACTTTATTTTTAATCCGCTTGCTTAATAATTTTAACTAAATATACACATGTATGTATATATTCCATCTATTATTAAAGAAAATTATCCGTGTCATTAAAGTAGAAGTCAATAGATTTTTAAAGAAAGTATCCTTATATAACAATTGAAATTATTCTTTACAAATTCAGAATATGATCTATATTAAAAAAATATATGTAGCTAAAAATTTCAAAGATCTTTATTATGGATTTTAACCATGACACAATTATATATTAAATATATCTATTCAAAAAATATTAATTACATAAATATAAATATTTATGGCCTGTATTATTAGTATAAAATACTGCATAACACACATCAAAGATTATATTTTAGTCCACTGCAATCAATTATTGTTGCATCCACTTTTAACTGTATGACATTACACATAAAAACAAGTTTGATGAAGACTAAGAGAGTTACATTAACCATAGAAATTTCAATATTATCATTACATATTAAATAATAATATAAACATTTTTACACTAAAAGATGTATTAAAACAAAATTTTAATAAATAAATATTTTTCATATTCATTACATAAAATCTATTTAATGTTTTTATATAAAAACTATATTTCCTTGTATCCGAATAAATATTGATTATTACTTGCCTTATACTGAACTAAAAACATAATTACATAATATAGTAATCCACACATATAGAACTTTTATTTCGTATATTTTATTATTAATCAAAATTAAAATATTTTATAAATTAACAATAGATATACTTATTTTGGCACTTGATTTACTTTAGTAATAAGCTTAAGAGTGAACAAAAATGGAGATCTACTACTCTACCGATTTATCTAATACTGTAAAAGAAGATGATTCCTTCGTACACAGATTGTACATTGAATAAGGTTGCAAAAACATTTGCTTGTAACATGCGACAATTCGGTTCACCTACCTCTCTCTTCCGCCAATTGTTTGGTTTGGTTGGTCCTTTTCTAAATTGTCTCACATTTTAATCACCAAATGCAACCTTTTGTTTTGTTTCAACTGGTGGGAGCACTGCACAGTTCATATGCTTATACCATCTGTTTTGTTTTATTTGAGGGGTTACCCAAAATTCTAAGCGTCAACAGTAATTATTTCATTCAGACTACATATTACTTAGACAATGTCATGCTGTGAATCACCCAAACCCACCAACCATCACCATTCTGATCAACTCTGAAGTTCTCTCCCTTTCTTCCTTCACATTGTAGATTGGGTTCCTTCATTTTGATGGCTCTTAAGGCTGTATCCATCTGGGGTTATTTCAAAGCTCCTCCTCCTCAATTGGGTGTTGGTCTTGCCAATTCTCATTCTACTGCGATTGGGAATCAAAGATGTGATTTTGACAAATGTCGCAGATGGGAAAGCTGTTGTTTGGGTGTTTTGGCTCAGAGAGCTACCACTGCTGTTGAAGATGAGGAGCCCAATGTTCCCCCTTTGATTCACTCTTCTGGGGCTGCTGATGCTGTTCACCAAAATGAGTCAAAGGCCTTTCACAAGGACATAAACCAGCTTCCTAGTGAGTTATATGATATCTTCACCATAATTCTTTTTATCTGTGTTTGACAGACATTCAGAGAATTCTGTAGTTGTGCTGATGATTTAAGTTATAAATGTTGCTGATTTCATAACCAAACTTTGCTTTTCAACTAATATTTCTCGTATTGGTGTTTTGGAGGGATAATTTTGTTACTGGTCCCTTTTGCTTTTTTCACTTTTCACATACAATTTTGTGGTTGATGAAAGGCAAGACTTTCACAGTACATGCATTGGATCATGTTCTTCAAATTCTCCATTCAAATACTTGCATCTGAATGATAATTTTCTTCTGTTAGATGAATTATTAGTTAAATTTTGTAGATAATAAAGATAACCAACACAGGATAAGCCCCATAAAGTAAAATGCACAAAATCCAAAACTTGCAAATAGAATTTAGAAAGGAACGGGTATGTAGATTGAGAAGAGGGAGAACACATGCCATATACCGAACTTCAAAGGCTGTCTCTCACAGGGGAACATCTCTCTTTTTCTCACTAGGCTGTTCCTTGATTTGTTTTTTTTCCAATTCCTGAGTCTAGTTGTTGGAAATGAAAACTACCTGAAAGGGAGATTGTTTGTAAGATATGCAGAAAGGCAGTAGACTAACTATGACATACAACACCAAAATTTCGAAATGGCTGACCATTTTCATTGCATCTGATGTCATTTTGGTGATCCGTGATGGACTCAAGGTAACACAGCCTAAATTCTTGGCTTTGTATGGTGGCATCACCGGAGATGGGTTATGACTTTTTGAATGCAGGCATTCACTATATTGTTCCCGCTTCAAATGTTATGAATTCTATCAGAGCAACATACATATAATTGAATGTTCCTCAGGACTGCCTAACCAATAAATTCTTATAGTGAATTTAATTGCTATATTTTTGTTTAGTACACTTTGAGCCTTGCACACATGCTAGCATATGCATGTGTATGCATGCAGATAGACAAAATTACATGATATAAACTGGATGCACTTTATGTTTTTATGCTAGTAATAGCCTGTAAGTGATGTAATTCCCTTTGGTATTTAATTAACATTTCATCACAATTATGTAATTTCGTTAATTGCAGAGCCATTAACAACAATTGACATTTCTTCTTCTTCAAGCGATGGATCACAGGTTCGTGTGGCTTATCAGGTATGGTGCTTTAGTCTTTTTGCCAAATAAAATATTCATGGCACTGCCACCTTTGCTAACTAGTCAGTTGGCTGATACAGGGACTTCCAGGGGCATATAGTGAGGATGCAGCTTTGAAAGCATATCCAAATTGTGAGACCGTGCCGTGTGACAATTTTGAATCTGCATTTAAGGTTCCATTTGTTGTTTTATTATATCTTCGGTGTGTATATTTGATGCATTCACTTGTAATTATTGCAATGGTATATTTATATTCTTCTCCACAGGCAGTTGAATTATGGTTAGTGGATAAAGCTGTTCTGCCCATTGAAAATTCTGTTGCTGGAAGCATCCACCGTAATTATGAGTTACTTCTTCGCCATAGGCTGCACATTGTTGGGGAGGTTCAGTTGCGTGTTAATCACTGCCTTTTAGGATTGCCTGGTGTGAGAAAGGAGGAGCTCAAAGTTGTTTTGAGTCATCCCCAGGTTGGTTATTACATATATTTTCTTTTTTCTATTTTCTTAATTGAGGTAAAAAGTGAATAAATATGATGCATTATGTTTCCCATTTGAACAAAAGCAATGGGATGTGTGATTCTGCCTTAAGATAGCATCAACTTCCCAATAGTACAATTTATTGGATTTCACCAATCATGTTTACTCTGCTCTGCTATGTAATAATGGCTAACCTCAACATGCCAACTTTTTAAGTCTTAATTAACTTGGTTTATGATTGCACAGATTTGAGACAGCAGACTGTGTCACCAAACTAAGCTTACCTGTTGCAATAAAATACCTGGCCTTATTCAGAAACTTAAAATTGTTTCAATTACAATTTTACACGCAGGCGTTAGATCAATGTGAGAAAATGCTTAGTGATTTAGGTGTTGTCAAGATTGGTGCACGTGATACTGCTGATGCTGCTCAGGTGTACTATGAATTCTCTTTGTCAAAAAGTAAGCACTGATTAAGTTGTACAGTGGCATGTCCTAACAATTATGTTCTTGAGAACAGACAGTGGCCTCAAATTGTGCAAGAGACACAGGAGCCATTGCAAGTTCCCGAGCTGCAAAAGTATATGGGCTCGACATACTTACAGAAAGAATTCAGGTAAGACTTCCTTGATGTGTTATGGAAGATAGAGCTGCTAAAGTATATTAGCTCATGTTTTCTTTTATCACAACACCAACTTTAATGCATGCAAATTGGATGTCATTGGATTAGGAGTTGATGCCTTATTGATATTTTTTAAATGTTTGGGCCAATCTATTAAATTGAACTTCAATATCACTTCTAGCAATGAAAAATATGGCTGTAACCAAATTAATAGATTTTCTAAAAGTGAAAGTGATCATGCTGTATTTTGCTTGGCGATAGCATTTATATTGTAATTATTTCCTATCGATTTCTCTTTCCCTTTTTTCTGATTCTGTGCAAGTAACACGAAGAACACTAAATGCTCTAATGAACTTAGTATAGAATGTGTATGGAAAGATCAAAGATATGATGAAAAGAGAAGAATGATATATTCTATAAGCTTGTTTTTTATGAAAACACACAAGAATAGAACATGGTGATTACATAGAGTTTACTTATCTCACCCGCTCAAACAGGAAAGAGTGAATTATAGGAATGATAAATACGAATTACACAAGCACTTATCAAGCCAACTCTAGGCTAAGTTAGAGAGGCTCAAGTATATATAGAATAGCTACAACTACCTAACTAACTAAACAAAACAATTGTCTAATAACAGCTTTAAGCAGACATTTGTGCTATAGAGGATAGACGACCTTCATTAGATGACGTCCATCAAACGTACCAAAGTTTGATGCTGTCATTATACGACTTTCAGCAAATGAATAAGAAATAAGGCATGAATCAACAGATATCCACCCTTGATTTGAGTTTTGTTCCAGATCAGTGTTATCAGACGCTTGTTACCAACCATCAACATTCAACAAATCCAAACAGTAGATGAACTTGCTTCTAGGAATAGGCCAGGTGAATATCAACTGGATTCTCCACTGTACCAATTTTTCGCGCTTCAACTCATTCTTGCGTGCAAATAAAATGATACCTAATATCAATATGCTTGAGTCGTTCTTGTTGAACTTGATCCCTTGCCAAGTAAAGTGCACTAAGACTATCAAAAAGGATAATAGGTGGAATTCCCATATCAGCCATCAGACCGTGTGTCATCCTAGTAGATGAGCCCAACACTAGATGTACCTTTAAGGTACATAGGAATATGCTTCACCATCATCCAATGCTCCTTTCTAGGATTAACTATATACATACTCGCTAGACTAACTGCTTGAGAAAGGTCTACCTCACACACATCAGACTCCCCACTGCATTGGTATAAGGAACACGAGTCATACATTCCTTATCGAATTCGGAAAGAGTAGTACTACTTACAGATAGATGAATAGACAATGTCAAAGGAGTAGCAACTAACTTGACACCACTCATGCCAAAACAGTCCAAGACCTTCTAAATGTACTTCTGCTGACCTTGAAAGAGCTTCTTCTGAGCACAATCCTGCTTAATCTCCATGCCCAGAATTCGACCAACAACTCCTAAGTCTCTCTTCTCAAATTCAGTGCTCAATAGGGACTTCAAATAAGCATGTTGTCTACATATAACAGGAGATTAACATAGGAACTGTGTTCCTTCAATGGTGTTCCCTCCTTCATGAAGCCTAAACAATAATTTTTGAGAAACAATGTATTGTGGATGGAATTTGTCATGAACAACTTCTTCAGCTCCAACTACAACCCAAAAATAGATTCCTCATTCGCTACCTCAAAAAGAACTTCATCTAAGATAGACAAGAAGATAAGAGAATGAGCCTTCAACTCTTGAATTCTCATAACAAACTCCTCTAGATGTGCAGTCCTACCAGATACATGCTTTTACACTCCTTGTTCCTTCAACAAAGCACTCATCTTACAAATTGAAAGAGTTCTTCCTTGTAAATGTCTCAATCTTGATTGTGCTAGCCATTCTCTTAAATATCTTGAAGATTTTCTTCACGACAAATTAAACAAACAACGTGGATTGGTCTTGATTAGGGACAAACCACCTACGGATGTAGAACATATCAGAATTGAAGCTCTAATACCATTTTGTTTGGTATCAAAGATCAAGAAGCTCACTAGACGCGAAGAACACATGGGAAATTACTGGATATTACTTTCTTCATCTTTAGCTATTATTGGATAACATGTTCTGTTGAAGCTACAAAAAACTAGAAAACAAAAACATGTTTGCTGTTTCTTGTGAAGTCAACAAGAGATAGCTCAGCTGATTCATTGCGATTTTGATAGGATGATGATGAGAACATTACTCGTTTCTTGGTCCTTGCAAGGGATCCTATAATTCCAGGAACCGACAAGCCACATAAGGTATACAAATTTTAGTTCTTTACATTGATTCTTTTATAAATGTGCTTATGAGTTCATGACTTCTCTCTCAGACTAGCATTGTTTTCAGTCTAGAAGAAGGTCCTGGTGTACTGTTCAAAGCCTTGGCAGTTTTTGCTATGAGAGACATTAATTTATCAAAGGTGCGTTAAAGTAAATGATATTGGAGTTTTTAACTTATGACACGCATTCATTGCTCTTATTTTTTTCACGTAAATTCAGATAGAGAGTTGTCCGCTGAAGCAGCGTCCACTAAGGGTTGTGGATGATTCAAATCAAGGGAATTCCAAGTAAGTAATTTCGTTCTGTTCAAGATTTGCGATAGTAAAATTTAGGGTGTAATTTCTCTAGTTTAAATGCAAATTGATCAGAGGTTCGTACTTTATCCTGTGAGAGTAATGGGGATATGGATAGAGTTTACAACTAAAAGACTAGTAGAGTAAAAATGGAAGGGCGTATGGCATGTTGAAATTCTTTATATATTCACATCACTAGATTATCAAGGATACATTTCAGTAAAAAGCTTTATTAAACACTTGTCCAACTTATTTGTAAGCTTCACTGTGAAATTTACTGAAATGAGTTAAAAAACTTATTTTGAAAAGATTATCTGTTAACTCTTCCTCGCACTTTATTCTAAATAACATATTTTCAATTTTTCTATTCAAATACTTAAAGGAAAAAGTTCTCAGACTGAGTTCAGTTTTGCTTCATAAATATGATCAACGATTCTGTTATTTTGTATGCTTGTGTTTACAACCATGGTTTTAGGCATAAAACTTTTCTAGTTACAGGTACTTTGACTATTTCTTCTACATTGACATTGAAGCTTCTATGGCAGAACCTCGTGCACAGAATGCTTTAGGACAGTTGCAGGTCTGTCCATTATCTTGTCAACTCCAGTTTAATATTTTGTTTCTGATGGACTCGAATATTTTATATTAATCTTTTGGTTAAAATCTATAAATTTTCTTAATGCAGGTGCACCTGATATACTTATTTAATAATATTTATTTTCTATTATTGATGAATAATAAATCTTCATGCACAATATTGAGTTTTAGAAACTAGCACAAGGATGACAAATTTGTAAAGAGTACTTTGACTAGATCATTGAAAAGGAAAGAGTAAAAGAAATACTTCAAAGAAAATAATTGAAATTTACTACGATTGAAATTTAACTACTCTATAAATCCATATATAATCACAAAACCCATCCAAAAAGAAGTATTTAATCAATGTTTTTATCTTTGGTGACTCCATGTTATGAAATGTAGCGTCCAAATCAAATGTTAGCTCTACTTGTTGGTAACATCTATTTATTTATTTCATTTCCATTTCAGGAATTTGCTAGTTTTCTCCGAGTTCTTGGTTGTTATCCTATGGATACAGTGTTATAGGAGTTCAGTGGTATTCATCAGATGTTGATCTTTAAGGACAAAGAGGAGGAACTATCCATGAAAAGCATTGCCCCTTTCACCTCTTTCAAAATTCTTTTCATCTCCAAAGGAGGTGATTTGGAGTATATTATCCTAGTTTTGACAGTGGAGTGAATGCTGGCAATGTCAACTCTGGCTCCAAAGTATATAAATAATGTCTCTATTGAATTTTTGTGGCAAATTAATGAATGACCCAGCCACCCAAAGTTTTCTTCTTCCATCATCTGCCCCACCAAGGCTTTTGATTTTTTATTATTTTTTGTTGATCAAAACATATGGTTGTGCTACTTAGGAAATTTACCGAGATCAGATAATCTTGGAGGAAGCAATAACTTCTCTTTATAAAAAGGTAGAAAGTAGTAGAATTGAAGCACACAGATAATTTCATATCTGTTTCCTTACTTTTTATCTATACAGTTGAAAATCTTCTATTTCATCCTGTAAACAAACGATGCTTAAGAAAATTTCCCACTCTTAAGAACGTGTTCTCATTGAATTATCTTATTCAGAAGCTCAATTTCTATAATCAACATTTCACAGAAAAAAATTCCTATAATACAAAATTTAAAAATGTTACTAGTACTTTACTATCTAATAATTTATTGGGTTTAATGGATATGAATTTAAAATTTAGAAAGAGTTAACAATAATCTTTATTAAAATTAATAAATAACCTTAAATAATATAGAAAGAAATTATAGTCCAAGTTATCTATTCCTTGTATATTATTTGTGTTAAAATAGATTTAAGCTTTAAATTTGCCGGTCCTATCAAAACTAAAAATATCATGTTGTCATGTCATCACCATTAATGAACTTGTTTCTATTCATGGTACCAACCAAGTTAGTATTTGATTTAAATGGTTATTTATGTAAACTACGCAAATTTTGTAAACCATTGCACAATCGTTTTTAAAACACCAGTCAACAGGAGAGTCGAATATGATAAATTAGTAAATTAATTATAGGTAACATACAGAGTGAAGTTTCAATTGTGCCTTCAAGTCACTAAAAGAACTCCAAAAAGCAAACAAACATGATGATGACTGGTACAATGATACAACACACTCGATGAGAAAATGCGAGACAACTTATTCATACGAAATAACTAGGACTTCTTATTTCCTGTTAAGCTCGCTCTTCACTTCAGTTCCTCCAAGAAATCAACATTGTCAACCAAGACCTACAAAACTCAAACAAAATGAATCATACAACCAAGTACTAATTATTAAAATGACAGAACATTAACAAAAGAAAGAAAGGCAATCATAAACTTTTATCACATAATATAGCACCAAACATTTCATACCACATGCTAAAATTAAACTTGAGATTAGAAACCGATAGGTGTTGAACCATTTGAAATGTAGTGCAGCTATTTCACCGTTCAGTTATAACATAGGCAGAAATTTCAGATCCATTTTTCCAGAAAGAGGTGAAGGAAGCAAAGAATGAGAATTAACAAAACATATTATTAGGAACTTCTTATTCTAAATTTAACATCTATTTTCAGATTCAGTCGGTAGTCAGAATGAATTCCATCTCCATGGTAACAGAATTACAAAAATTGAAACAGCATTTTTTAATTTTTTTTTTCTGGCTATAACTTGAACCTGTCATGGGAGATTTGATATTCTATATTTAAAAATCATAATGAATTTACCTCAAGGTCTTTAGACCAAATAGTTAACAGCATAGAAGGTTACCGTCAACCAGCCACTTAATGGTTTAACATATAATCCATGATTTTTAGGTCATGTTAGATAGAATCTAGAACTCCCATCTCAAAACTCAAACATTAAGTTTATGACACTATGGTATCATCAGACCCTGCGCCAAACAGGTATGAATATGATTCTACAAGATCACTCATCTACACAATATGGTGAGAGGAGGTGAGACACTTACAGTTTTCCATCCATCTGGATCTAAAAACGAAGTGACTTTTGTATTAAGGCCAGGAATTGGCCCTGGTTGCCGTGTAATCTTTCCTCCTACCTCTTGTATAACTTGGCTAACTACCTCAGCACTCTTGTATACATCATCAGTACCAATAGCAATCTGTTACATTAAGAACATGAATTCTGTCATTAAGGAGTACTGAAACAGAGAAAAGTGTAGAAAGACAGTTTAGGCTCCAAGAAAGTCAGATAACACAACCTGTTAACTAACCTGTGCATAGGCATTGCCCTTAGAGTATTCAGTGACACCATAGTTATATGTCAGTTCCAATACAGTTGTCTCGTGCTCCTCTCCATACCCAAGCATAGCTACAGTGTACTGTCGGACATGCAAGTTGCAAGATGTTGCCAGTTATTAGAACTTACACATGAAAAATATTCCAGCGAGCAAGTGCATTGCTAAGGTATGGCAATAAGAAATTTCACCTTGGACTCAGGCTTATCAACCTTCCTCACTACCTTCATGCCCAAAGCCTGTGCAAATGATCCCATAAGAAAATTTCTTCGGTCAATAAAATGCATTTGATTAATAAAAATTTAAATCACATTTCAACAAATGCAGTTTTATGATTCTATTTTGAGCATCACAAGCAAAAGCTATCAAATTGCCACACGAGGTCCTCTTTAAGTAATCCAAATCTGTTCCACGCAAAATAGAACATCAAGATTCAGTCTTTGAAAAGTTGCTACAAATTGTAAACCACAACAATATAGTTAGCTGATTTTCCGGTCTTGAAACCCACCAATAAAACAGGCCAATTCTATAAAGAACAGTTGAAATAGATAAGAGTATTGACACTTTGGAAAAGAATTTCCATGGAACTAACCAAAAGCTGTAACTTGGTTTTTGGTTCACATTAAGAATGCTTCATACTGAATTCTGCTGATTTAATACAGCTATACAGCACACAAACTATAAGTATAACAGTTATTTTGCTTATGCACACAAAAACAGAAAAAGTAACTAGTCGAAAATTTCTCAAAGTTGACAGCCAGTGAATACTGATCCAGTTGTGCCAAAGAAGCCTGAAACAGTTTTGACTAGAACAATAGTAGTGGATTATATATGGGGGAAAACATGGACAGTTACCTTTTCATAAAACTTAATTGAGCGTTCTAAATCTCCAACACGAAGCATTACTTGACAAAATGGGTCATGGACAATAGGTCTTTGTATAAATCCAAAAGTGTAACCATCTGGATCCTTCACAAAGGCAATAACAGTAGTTCCACCCTGAACTGGTCCAGGCTCCCTAGTGATGTTTCCTCCCTTGGCCCGTACGAGTTCAACCGATTTGTAAATCTAAAAATTGAAGCAATAAACAGTTCATTTTATTCGCTATGTATATAGATACTCAAGCTTTTGTAAAGATGAACTTTGTCTTACATCCTGAGTCGCAATTGCAAAATGTCCAAAGCCATCCCCTATGTCATACGAGGTCACCCCATAATCTGACAATAAGACGATATATTTAAACAGTTAGAACATTATAAAAGGCCAAGTGTTATGGTGTGGTGATATTATACTTGTCATGTAGTGCAACATAAACAAATGTTAATCCACTGACAGAAAAAACATCAAAATTATATCATTGAACCCAAAATATACATTCAATCAGAGACCACGGTACACATATGCGCAAGGAAAAGATCAGCAGAGTAACATACTGTATGTTAATTCAACAACAAAATGGGAGTCTTCAGGGCCAAATCCAAGAAAAGCATTGGAATATTTTTCCTCCGGGATATCTCTATGCCTCAAAAGCTTCATTCCAAGGCCTTCCGTATAAAACCTGAAAGAACCGTGAGGAAATTTTAAGCACCCAATTAAACACAAAGAATGTAACAATTAGCAAGAACCCATTTCACAAAAAACCAACTTGATGGTGCGATCAAGGTCACCAACACGGTATACAACATGGAGCATGCGACGGGTATCTTTCTTTGGCCATTCCAACAAGTCAGCCATATTCGATGTCTGATTCTGCAACACAAGCCACAAACAATTAAACACCAGCTCCCAAAAAGGTTCTACACTTGCAGAGCATAAAAACCAAAGTATAGTACCACAAAAAAAACTATACCACCACAAAAAAAAACCAAACTAAACACCATCATTCTGCTTTAAGAAAAGTTAAATAGATTTGTTTGATTTAATTATTAAACATACATATTTTAGCATTTTACAAAAGCTAACGATAAGTTGGAAACTCTCAATAACGGGTCCAGATCGGTTTGTTTTAGGACTTAACCAAGATGCAAAGTGGTGGAGTACTAAACTTATGGCATTGCTAGGAGCATAGCAGCAAAACCGACACTAAACTAACCAACCCAGGTATGATAAGGTACAAAAGAATTGAACCAAAAAAATTCCTACAAACGAAGTAAGTGATCTCACTCAACTCAAACACAAACCTTAATCAAAGACAAGTCCGAAACATTTGTGGCGACTTACCTGTAGATTGTTCTGGGTTTGTCTGTGTCTGTGATTACTGTAGGAGATGCGCGCGTATGTGTTATCCACACACTTCTTTTATATTGCTACTTTTACATTTAATACACTTTAGTACTTAATTCGATAATTGTTATTATACAAATGTGATTTCTATATTTTGGTCGTGAATTTTATTTTTTTCTATTTTGTAAGTGTTATTTTAATTCATTTATTAAATAGCAAAAAGTATTTAACAAAAATTTTCATATAATATTTTATAGTTCTGTTACATCAATACATCCATACTAAAATATCAAAATGTCCCTTAAATATTAAATTGACTAATGACTTAAATTACATGATTAAAAATGGGAAGTAATCCAATTTAAAACAAATTAATTACACATCTTACCGTTTAATTATCACTTTTTTTTAAATTTTGCTACTTAAACTTACCTTTTTCACACATTTTGTCAGAGTTTTAATTTTCACAATTTGATCATTTAAGTTTTCTTCCAGAAAATTTACCATTATTTTGTTTACTTTTATGCATTTTACTAATATTTGTAAACAAACGATATATTTTTATTGTAAATTAATAAAAAAAATATTATCATCTTCTTAAAAATGGGTCAACACTTTTTTACATCTTTAATACATCAATTATTTATTTATTTTTTAAATAAAATATAATAGTAAAAGGCGTGAAAAAAAAAATAATAAAATTTGTAAATTAATATTTAAGTGTTAAGATGTGTAATTAACATGTCATTCTTATCTACAGAATGCAAGTGTGAAGCACGTGTTATAATACATATAATTATCACAACACTTTCTCGTACTTCATTCTCGACCACAGACACATCCATCACAACACTTTTCCCAACTCCAAGAACCTACCAACACTTTATCCTATTCCAATATTCTCAATACTTTCAAAAAACTTATTTCAATCCAAATATCAGTTTCACTGGTTTTATTTCTTTCAAGATGTTATACTGCATGATTTATGACTAAAATGCAATTAAGGTGGTTGATATTTGAATTGAAAACATTTTATTGTTTGACGTTTCAATTTGCATTTTAGAGATATAGTGTCATCTGAACTATTTGTCATCACATAAATCACAATATAAATATGACTTAATGGTTGATTTTGTCTCTCTATTCTTTGAATTGATTCCGATATCATTTCATTTTTTAAGTTTTTAATTAAGGTAATTTTTAAAAATTAAAATATTAAGCAAAAATGACATATATTTTAAATGCAGAACTCTAAATATGACAAATCAAAACTAAAAAAAATCAATTCTAACAACCATGGAGATGTCTTGCACATTGAAAGTAGTTAGTCCAAGGTTATCTTAGGATCATTCTTCATGAGGTAAATTTTTTTTCACTTTAACACTTAAGATTCTAATAACGAAATATAAATAAATTGGATTCTTTTATCGGTTGAGAACTTCTTCTTCGTTGTAAATTAATGCAGGTTGAATCTTTTATTTTAACTTAAACGTTTTGTAATTGAGTTTATATGTTAAATCTTGATTACAACCTTTTAAACATTGGGAATTAGGTTTATAGATATAATTAAAATCTACAATTAAACTTATGTTTACTTTAAATTTTAGAGTATTTAAATAGTTTATATATATATATATATATATATATATATATATATATATATATATATATATATATTACATTTTAGAGCATTTAAACAGTATAAATATGCTATGATCTGATACACAAAAATTCTTTACTAAGTTTTCAGTTTTACGAGTTGTCTTTTCATTTAATTTTATCTCAACTTTTATTTTTAACATTTCTATTTGCTAAATTGAGTTTTGCATAGTTTAATATTCTAAATTTGTCTTTCTCTTATCTACTTTCCATTTCTCACTTTGTAATTACAATTTGTGTTTCTATATTAGAATTAAATTAGAAATTGATTGAATTTTAGTTTAAGGATTAAATACAAATTAGATTAAATAATAATTTGAATTGATTGGTATTATCAATTTAATTAATTAACTGCATCAATTAGTTATTCAAACTTAAATATAAAATTTTAGAGAATTATTGTAAGAGGATAATTTGATTTCTTATCCCATCAATTGATGGTTTAGTTCTGTAACATGTGAATTGATATGTTTTTTTTCATTTTTTTTTAATTCTTGTTAACTCTTCACAATTTTAAATTTTAAAATTCTTAATTTTAATTTATATGAAACAATATTAAAGACTTGTTGGAAGAATCTGAAGAGACATAACTTGAGAGATCTCGTAAGAATGAGAAATGAGTCGAATATATAAGAGAATCATACCATCTACAACCCAAAACTTTAAGACAGTAAGTTGGGTCTTCTTTCTTATATATTGCTTAACTTTCTCATCTTTACTCAATGTGGGACTTAGACTCACTTTATTATAAAAAAAAATAAATAGATGAACAAAGATGAACAAAAATGAACAAAGGATATGAGAATGAAAATATTCTCTCTGTTTTTTTTATATTTCATTAAAAAATAGAGAACTGACTATATACAAGTACTGTACCCATTATAGGTATAGCTAAATAAAGAAAACAAAATAAAATTATTACAATCTGATAATGTCAAAAACAAATAAACAGAATTAATGATAATTTGATTCTACCATAAAAACAAAATCACATAATTAGTTTCCTTTTAGAAGCCTTCTATCCATATCCTCTGAAAAGCTCCCGCAAGTTGGGGAGCAAATATTGATGAGACCCAACTTGGAACAAATATTCTTGAAAGACTGAGGACCTAAGGCTTTGGTATAAATGTCTGCTAGTTGCTCTGTGGTGGAAATGGGAAGCAAATGAATGAGACCCTTCTTCAACTTTTCTCTAACAATGTGTGACAATCTATTTCTATATGTTTTGTGCGCTCATGAAACACTAGATTTGATGCAATATATCTTGCTGAGTCATTGTCACAATATAAAAGAGATGGTTGCTCAAAAGAAACTTTCAAATCTTGAAGAAGATATACTAACCATTGAATTTCACAAGTAACAGTGGTCATTGCCCTGTATTCAACTTCACAGGAACTTTTTGATATTGTTCCTTGCTTTTTTGATTTCTAAGATATAAGGAAACTTTCAATATACACACTAAAACCAGTCACTGATTGTCTTGAATCACTACATGTGCCCCAATCACTATCACAAAAAGCTTTGAGATGGACAGAACTACTGGATGAGAAAAATAAGCCAAGACTTGGAGCTCATTTAATATATTTTAGAATTCTAATTGTTGCATTATAGTGAACAATTGTAAGCTTATCAAGAACCAGATAAAGTTGTTGAACATAAAATGTGATGTCAGGTCGGGTCTTAGTGAGATACATAAGTCTTCCAATCAACCTTCTATAGGCATGAACATCAGTAAAAGGCACACTTCCAGTAGAAAACAATTTAATAAGATTATCCATAGGAGTGACTGCAGGTTTGCAGGCTAAAAGATCTGCATCTGTTAACAATTCCAATGCATATTTCCTTTGATTCATCATTATCCCTTTCTTACTTCTTGCTACTTCAAAATCAAGAAAGTATCTTAAATCACCAAGATCCTTGATCTTAAATGTCTTATTCAAAGCTTCTTTGACTCGATCAATCTCTTCTTTATCATTTTCTGCCAAAATTATATCATCTACATACACCAATAATGTTGTAAAAGATCCTTCAGAAGAATTAATAAATAGGGAATAATCATTCATAGACTGAGTATATCCCACAGAAATAAAAAAGGATGACAATTTAGCAAACCACTCCCTACCAGCTTGCTTAAGGCCATATAAAGCCTTTTTTAATTTACAAACTTGTCTTGGTTGAATAGAAGCCAATCTAGGAGGAGCAATCATGTATACATCTTCTTTCAACTCTCCATGTAAGAAGACATTATTTATGTCTAAATGTTTTAACTCCCAGTTATATATAGAGGCTAGAGAAAGAAGCAATCTTATAGTGGTCATCTTTGCTACTGGAGAAAAGGTTTCAAGGTAGTCAATGCCCTCTATTTGTGTGTATCTCTTAATATTATATCTTTCAACAATCCCATAAGCATTATACTTTATTTTGAATACCCATTTGCAATCTATGGCAATTTTGTTCTTGGGAAGAAGAACAATCTCCCATGTTTGATTTGACTCCAAAGCAGATATCTCACACTATATAGCCTTCCACCAATAGTCATATTTCACAGCTTCAAAATAAGTGTTTGGCTCAGCATGTGAAGAAATAGACATAACAAAAGATTTATAAGATGATGATAATTTATCATAAGACAAAACAAAATTCAAAGGATATTTAACTCTAGAAGATGTATTGGAAACATTGAGACTACAATGATAATCCTTTAGATACTCAGGTGGTCTTTTTGGTCTGGTACTCATTTGAATGGACTGTGTTGTTTCATGATTTTCATTAAGGTTTTGGTCTCTATGGGAACAAACTTCTTTAGGGATTTGAATGTTTGATTCATGGTCATCATTAACATTATTTTCAATATGATCACAGGGTGTAAAAATGACTTGTGATGGCTTAATCAAAATAGGTTGATCTTCTGTAAAAAAAATTTGATCATGAATGTCTGGCCTGTCAGTTTCATTGCTAGTATCTTCAACCCTTTGATATGGAAAAACATGTTCATTAAAGACAAAATCCCTAGACACAAAAATTTCTCTTGATTGAATATTCAACAAAATATATCCTTTTATCCCCTTCTTAAAACCAATAAAAACACATTTCAATGCCCTTGGATCAAATTTACTTCTATTTGTTGACAAAGTGCTAGCACAGCATAAAGACCCAAACACCTTTAATTGATTAAAATCTTATGGAGTTTTGTAAAGCATTTCATGAGGAGAAAAATCATTTAAAACTGGTGTGGGAAGCATGTTTATAATATGTGCAACATGTATCACAGAATATGACCAACAAATTTTAGGTAAATGAGATTGTATCATGAGAACTCTTGCTACATTTAATAAATGACTATGTTTTCTTTCAACTATAATATTTTATTGTGGAGTATTGACACATGAAGTTTGATGTATTATTCTTTTATTGCTAAAAAAATTAGTCATGAACAATTCAGTTCCATTATCACTTCTTATTACTTTTATTCCTGTCTAAAATTGTGTTTGAATAAAAATAACAAAATCTTTCTAAATCTTAACAACTTCATATTTTTGTTTTAAGGGAAAAACTCATGTGTACCTTGAATAATCATCAACTATGGTAAAAAAATATTTATGACCATGAATTAATGTAAATGAGTATGGTCTCCACACATCAACATGAATCAAATCAAAACATTTTTTAGATTTAGATGAACTAAGAGAAAAGGAAAGTTTTTTTTTTTTTTGCTTTGCAAAATGACAAATATCACAAATGAAAGATTTATTATATTTAACAAAAGGAAATTTAATTTTGATAACATCTAAAGATTTGTTTGAAACATGCCCTAGCCGAAAATGCCAAAGGGTTTCGAGATCACTTGCAATGAAATTGACAATATTGGTGATATATGGAGATTTGCCAGGTTTGATTTGAAGGTTTTGATAGGAAGGAACCCTGAGTATATAAAGTCTACCTTGTATCTCAGCTGATCCAATCATTTTAAAAGAGGTTTTGTCCTTAATATGACAACTATTAGAATAAAAAAAATCACACAAGACAAATTATCAATTAACTTTGCTACTGAAAGAAGGTTAAAAGTGAAGTTAGGAATATATAAAACATTGTCTAAGACATGAAACACTTCCGAAATAATTTGCAAAGACTTGATTTCCATTTGGTAATTTGACATAGATAGGATTAATTTGATGATATGAAGTGAAATGACTCAAGGATGAACAAATATGATCAGTAGCATCACTATCAATAATCCAAGAACTAAAGGAAGAGAGAAATTTATTACGAGTGTGTATTGTTGTGTTGGAAGGAATACTAGAGATTTGATTATAGACATTGTCATTGGATTTAGACTGTTGTAGAAGGGTTAACAATATTTGATACTGTTTTCGAGTAAAACCAATATGCTAAGAATGTACCTCTGACCTTAAACCTTCATGATTCTGTTGATTATTATTACAGTCTGCTTTGTGATTTTTAAACTTGAATTGAGGTGGAAAACCATGTCTTCTATAGCACGTATCAATCACATGTCCTGTCTTTCCACAATGACTGCAAATATTAGAAGTATATCATCTTTCAAAACTACTTTTGTTAGTATCATTCATTGCTTTTGACTGAGCACCAAAAATTTGTCTCTCTTGTTGTGTACCAATAGAACAAATCATATGTTACTGAGAACTAACATGATAAGGTGAACTAAAATATTGTGAGGGATCAATAATTTCGGCCATCATAAATGTAGTAACCAGAGCTCTCAAATTAGATCTCTGATACCATATTATAAAAAAAAGTAAAGAGATGAACAAAAATAAACAAATGATACGAGAATGAAAATATTCTTTCTATTTTTTTTATATTTCATCAAAAATAGAGAACTGAATATATACAAATATTGTACTCATTCTAAGTATAGCTAAATAAAGAAAACAAAATAAAATTACTACAATCTGATAATGTCATAAAAATAAATAATGATAATTTGATTCTACCATAAAGACAAAATCACATAATTAGTTTTCTTCTAAAAACCTTCTATCCATCTCTGAAACACTTGGGTACCCAACAAGACTAAATACAAGAAATGTGTTATTTAGAAATTGACTTAGATTATATTTTATATCCTAAAATTTAGATAAATTTAATATATTTGATTTTAAGAATCCTCAAATAACAAGGGCAGTGCTTTTATCATATGCATTAATAAGGTAGATTGCTAAAGTTTGTATCTAGTTTCGGACTTATTCTCTCTTTTTTTTTTGTCATTTTCTCTTTAAATTAGAATTTGAAAAACTTTATACTTCATTTGGTTGTTCTTCCTTAATGGCTTCAAAACTATCTACTTGGCGTTTATTAAAGGATCTTTCTTCCTTAGCTTTAATTTCTTCATCATCAATAAGTGGCAAAATTTTCAAACTGATGTAATTTTTATTTGAAATTTCTAAAATGATGTATTTTTTTATTTATTTTTGGATATGTGTAAATCTAATTTTATGGTGGTTAATATTCTCTATCTATTTCTCTTTTTCTATTTTTAACAGGTGTATTGTATTACTAATGTGTAATTAAAATAAATATAAAATTACAAAATTATTTTATTTATTAATAAATATGTAATGGTTGAAATCCGAAATATGAGACGGAAAAGAATGTTGAACTATAATGAAATGAAGATTAAATTAAAATTTTCCATAAATATCCTTTTCCATTTTCAGGGGGTTTCAAGTTTTTGTCCTTTTTAAACAATTCTACTCTTTCAATTAACTATATTATTTTAAAATTAAAAATTATAGATAAATAAAAAAATATGTTTCAATTAGTTAACGTACGCATGGATAAGAAATGATTTTAGAAGGGAAGAAGTGAACGAAAACGTGATAGTATTCAATCTGAATATTGCACGAAGAATGCGATCTGACGGAAGCGATGAGGCCACACGCTGGCTACCGTTCATTCAACGCATGCCACGTAAGCATTCAAACGCACGTCCACATTCAATGAGCCTTGATGGCCGCTTCTTAATTTGCTTTTGGTTCCTTTTCTGATGCTATATATATACCAACACAAACTCTCTTCTTCTTTAACCTTTTCTCACTTCTTATTTCCCGATATGGCCCTCGCTTTCACTTCTTCAATTTCCACACCCTCCTTCACCTTTCCATCATCACACCCCACTAACGTTCCGCGAACGGGATCAATCACCATTTCAGAGAGGCCCAATGGACCCACCGTTAACATCAGACGGAGTTTTGTGAATCCCGTTAACGCCCAACCTCCTCGTAAGGATTCCCTTGTTCCTCTCGCAGCAGCAACAACCATCGTTGCTTCCGGTACGTATTCTGTTAATCAATTCATTCCAAATTCATCATGCACATGCAACTGCTAATTAACGTAACCTTGTCGTTCCATTATCAGAGGCGAAAGATCAAGATCTTCAACAGATAGCCACTGATCTCGACAATGCCTCACCTCTTCAAATCATGGATAGGGCCCTCGCCACATTCGGCGACGACATTGCCATTGCATTCAGGTAATTAACACCACCCTCGTCACTGGTTCCGTTAATTATTAAAAAGAATGGATATTTTAATTGTTATTTATGTATTGGCGTTAAAAAATTTATGTTGGTGGGTTTGCAGTGGCGCAGAAGATGTTGCTTTGATCGAGTATGCAAAGTTGACGGGTCGAGCCTTCAGGGTTTTCAGTCTGGACACTGGGAGACTGAACCCGGAAACCTATCAATTATTTGATGCGGTTGAGAAGCATTATGGGATCCGCATTGAGTACATGTTCCCTGATGCGGTTGAGGTTCAGGCATTGGTGAGGAGTAAGGGGTTGTTCTCTTTCTATGAGGATGGTCACCAAGAGTGTTGCAGGGTGAGGAAGGTGAGGCCTTTGAGGAGGGCTCTCAAGGGTCTCAGAGCATGGATAACTGGTCAGAGGAAAGACCAGTCACCTGGTACTAGGTCGGAAATACCGGTTGTTGAGGTTGATCCGGTTTTTGAGGGAATGGATGGTGGAATTGGAAGCTTGGTGAAGTGGAACCCGGTTGCGAATGTGAAGGGCAATGATATTTGGAACTTCCTTAGGACCATGAATGTGCCCGTGAATTCCTTGCATTCCAAGGGTTATGTTTCAATTGGGTGTGAGCCCTGCACAAGGCCTGTTTTACCTGGACAACATGAAAGGGAAGGGAGGTGGTGGTGGGAGGATGCCAAAGCTAAGGAATGTGGGCTTCACAAAGGAAATTTAAAGCAGCAGGAGGAAGATGGTGAAGGAAATGGAAATGGGGTATCCCACTCCCATGCAAATGGTGCTGCCACTGTGCCTGACATTTTCAACAGCCAGAATGTAGTTAAGTTGAGCAGGACTGGAATCGAGAATTTGGCGAAATTGGAGGAGAGGAAGGAACCGTGGCTTGTTGTGCTTTATGCACCATGGTGCCCCTATTGCCAGGTAAACTCATCAAGTTCTTGTATTGTGTTAAGATTGGCTCAAAGTTGAATTGAAATATGTGTTATCTAATGAGATTTTTGATATGGTGAATTGCAACAGGCTATGGAGGAATCATATGTTGAATTGGCGCAGAAGTTAGAAGGGTCAGGGGTGAAGGTTGGGAAATTCAGAGCGGATGGAGAGCAGAAAGAATTTGCAAGGCGTGAATTGGAATTAGGAAGCTTCCCTACAATACTATTTTTCCCAAAGCATTCTTCTGGACCAATAAAGTATCCCTCAGAAAAGAGAGATGGTGATTCCTTGATGGCGTTTGTAAATGCCTTGAGATGAGGGTTATCAAGAAATTTCTTGGTGTTTTCTTTACATTGGTATAGTGGGAATGCATTGTAGTTTATAGAAATAACATGCTGAGCTTTGAATAGTCTGAGACCATCTTGCGTGGTCGTGTTGTAGTAGTCATTCATACAAGATATCTTCTAACAGTCGCTGTTATTATCCTAAATTTCACTCTGCAAATGCAGAATGATAAAGAGGCCTCAAACTTGTCTTTCCCACATATTCCTATTTTTGTCAGGGTGTCAGTAATAAAGTCTCAAACTATATTTAAATTTGATTTTTTTTTTTTAACAATATGACTACTACAAGTCGACCCAAATTCAAATAATGTTTTTAATAGTATGATAGTTTTATATATATAAAAAATATGCTAGTATGGATACTTTATTCTATCAAATTAATAAGTTTTTGTTATTACTTAAACGAAATAATAAATTTTATTTATAAGTTGGGATAAATCGTGTTTCTTTTGACACGACTTATAGCAAATAATTTCAATTTATATTAGATGAAATATCAAGATCTGTCATGCTAAACAACTTAAGTTCAATTTTCTTTTAAAAAAGGATAAATTGTGTATGTTAAACAATTATTTTAATTATAATTTTGACTAGAGTTTGATTGAAGTTGTATACGTTGTACCACATGCACAACTTAATTTGTATAGTTAGGTAATATTTATTTGTTTTTTTGTTCTATAATAAAAGATGTTATATTTATTTAAAATTAAGGTGATGTATCTGATGAAGTGTTGAACAAATTAGTAAGTTTAGAATTTACTATGATTGATTTAATTTTGGAATAAATTTTGTATGAATTTGACAAAAATTAACGAGAAAAAGGGTGGTGCACCCGCAAATTTTCTTTTAAAATTTTTGAATTAAAGTCATTTTACCATAACAAAAAATTTGAAGTTTCACCTATTCTAAACTAAATTCTTATCGCACAAGCACCGATTCTTCCAAACGAAGTCATACCAAAGTTGTAAATAATTTTTGTTCTCATAAGTAAATTACAATATTTTGGTGTAAAAACCTATTTCTAATCTTTCTCTTTCTTTCCTCTTCCTTTCTCTCTCTCTGTTCCAGCAAAAGAATTCTAAATCCAAATCTTCATATGCAGTGGATAACAAGAGTGTTTTGAAAATTAACGAATTTAACCATCAATTGTTGAGAACGACACTGATTTTTATTGACACAGCACTTTTTTTTCTAGAACTCGTCACTCCTTATCTTCTTCATCCTCCTCTCTTTATTTTATCTGTTATATTATTGGGTTAACAAACAATATTTCCTACGAATTCTTTCTATTCTGAAAATTGTTTGCTTTATCAAGATACATTGTGCGAGGTGGAAAAAAATTTCTCAAAAACAATATCATCATATAGCTTAGACTTTTAATTTTTCCATCATAACTTTTTCTCTACCAATATATGTCGAGAACCAATATTAACACCTGAAAGGGCCTTTCTTCTTTTGACGGACATGTCTATGACGGCCCATTTCATTGGGCCTGCTTTATTTTTTCTTGAAAAAAAATTAAATTAATTAAAAATACGTATTACTCTTAGTATATGATGACTTATATGTTAACTTTAGAGCTAAAATTTCATCTTAGTTGTTGAATATATCATTCAGTAATCTAGTTTCTGATATAAACTTTATTTAGTTCCTAAACAAATTTGAAATTTCTATTCTTTTTATCTGCTCATATATTTAAATGTATTACTACTATCCTGAGATATCATTTTACTTTAAATTATATTTTTATAAATTAATAATTGTCCATCACTTATAATATTTTAGTATTTTTTATTTTCTTTACTAAATTTCAATTACCCACATCTTTAATTGAGTTCGACATGTTATATCATCTTCTATAATGAAGTTAATGTTGTTATGCAATTCTTTTTATCTTATTTTTGCTTGAATAAACCTATTGGTGTTTGCAATAAAATAAACTGACCTCTCCTTTTGAGGGAAGAACATAATTGTGCAGGCCTAATTGGTGCAAAAGCATGAAGGACACGTTTGTGCCCTTGAAGAATAGTTTTGCAATTTATGTTTTTTATGGTTGAATACCTGTTAGCAAGGAATTCGCGATGGTCTGATGGAAAATTGACCCGACAAAGTGGCATTTGCAGAAAATGCAGCAGTGAATGGAAAGTGGGAAAAGTAATCTCCTACAATTTTACAGTTTTGCTTTCTTGCCAGAACAACTGTTTCAAGTTCAACAGAAAGATTGCAACAAATTTTTTTGTCCATTAATATATACAGTCTTTATTATGTCTACTTATGCTTGGTTGTTTAGTCATTTTTTAGTTAAAGGTCTATTATTTGGATCATAGGGTGTGAACATGTGAGTCTGTGGTTGAGGAACCCCACTGTGAGGCCTCAACAGCATCCCTATAGAGAGTATTTTAGTGGGCATGATCATAATTATCATAAAGTTGGTTATTTAAGCAAACATAATGATTCTTATTCTTCAACTAATAATCATAGTTATTATTAAAATCTAAAGCTTCAAAAGTAGCAAATAACATGTTGGTGGCCCAAAATCAACTTTCTTGAGATTAAGCAATGAATAGATTAGGGGCATGCATTGGACTATTCACAGATTTGACAATGGTGAAAGGGTGATTGGATGCTTGTGATGTAGCCTGGTGATAATCTATGGTGTAGCAATGCATGAGCACAAGTGATTCTGTCTTTCAGCTTCAATGTGTGTCTTCCATTATGTCATGTGTGTGGTCGTGCTAGTTTAATCAACAAAGCCACATGTGTTTCCCTGTTTGCATCTGCTGCAAAACTGCCACTCCTGCTACTTTTCTGAATGTTACTTTGTTTTGTTGCTAACAGAGTTTTCACATGTTGAAATCAATAACAACTCTGCTGGTTATATTCTCTTGTTTTCTACCTCTCATCTAGATAAAAAAAAAAGTTAAATTCGGTGTATATTCTAAGTATAACTTTTCTAACCCCAATTAAGATGCCAATGAAAAGAAAATACACTTTCCTTTTTATGTTACTTTCCTTTTTACATAATCATCATTCATTAGTAAGTTAATTCAGAGTGAAGGCTTTCCTGCTGTAATTTTATAATTTGAGTACTGCAATCTTATTATTAAAATGAAATAGATATAAATTTTTAAAGTTATTGAGCAGGAACACATGTTAGAGCATGGTTTGGGTAGAAAGTAGAAACAGAAGGCAAGGCAAATAGGCCAAAAAGAAATGGGAGGCAAAAGCCACTGTCTTCCACCAATGAACTGTTGAATTACAGTTTTACCCCAGCCGCGTTGTCCGAAGCTTCGGCAATTTTCTTTGTTTTTTTACTTTTCTTTGCGCAAATGTCCAAACTCTGACAGAGAAAGCCAAGCCCCTTTCCCAAATTAAGTCCGTGAGATGTCTTTTATCTTAATCCAAATTGAATAATTAAAACATATTACAACTTTGTGTGGGTGCAGGACATGGCGCAAAGAAATGGTTTCATATTACAACTTTCCTAACTTCTCTTTATCAAGACATTGTTTTATCCTTTCTTATAGAGTATGTAGGGTTGTAGTTGAAGGGCATTTTAGAGAAATGAGTGGCTGAAAATATGTTGGATGGAGCAAAGAATCTGAAGGGGCAGGGAAGAATAGTTTGAAGTGAAGTGTGAGAAGAGAGTGAAGTATGTCCAACAAACCAAAATCTCCATTATTTGGTTCATATCTCTCTCCGCTTCAATTCTTAACCCCATTCCTCCTCTCTACATTTTCTTCTTCTATTCACTCACCAAAATTCCACCAGTAATATTTAAATAAATACACAAATAAATAATATTAATAATTATAATCTTTTTGATGAGATAATGCAAGGATTTGTTGCAGTAGCAGTAGCAGAAGCAGAATCAGAAGCAGGGGATGAGGAAGTGAAGTTCACCCTCCTTTTCAATGGCAAACTCTAAGCTCCTCCTTCTCATTTACTTCCTCTTCCTCTCTTTCTCCACCTTAGGTATTCCACAAACTCTTCAAAAACTCTCCAACTTCACCGGTTACAGTGCCCAATTATAGTAACTAACTCGCTTTGAATTTGCATTGCAGGTGAAGCAGAAGCGTTACAGTCCCTGGTGAAGGACCAAAATGAAGAGGAGGAGGAGAAGGTTCCATTCGTGGGCGTGAACATCGGCACGGACGTCTCGAACCTTCCAGCAGCCTCGGACCTGGTCGCGTTCCTTCAACTGCAGAAGATAACGCACGTGCGAATCTACGATGCCAACCCGGACATCCTCAAAGCCTTGTCGGGGACCAAGATTCGCGTGATTATCAGTGTCCCCAACAACCAGCTCCTCGCCATTGGCTCCTCCAACGCCACCGCAGCTTCCTGGATCGACCGAAACGTCGTCGCTTACTACCCCCAAACCCTCATCGCCGGAATCTCCGTCGGCGACGAGGTTCTCACCACTGTCCCCTCCTCCGCCCCCCTCATTCTCCCCGCCGTTGAGTCCCTCTACAACGCCCTCGTCGCTTCCAACCTCCACCAACAGATCAAGGTCTCAACCCCTCATGCCGCCTCCATTATTCTCGACCCTTTCCCTCCCTCTCAGGCTTACTTCAATGAAACTCTCGTCTCCGTCATTCTACCTCTCCTTCAGTTCCTCTCCCGCACCGGTTCCCCTCTCATGATGAACCTCTACCCCTACTACGTCTTCATGCAGAACAAGGGCGTGGTTCCTCTCGACAATGCCCTCTTCAAACCCCTCACTCCTAACAAGGAAATGGTCGACCCCAACACCTTGCTTCACTACACCAATGTGCTCGATGCCATGATCGACGCCGCCTATTTCTCCATGAAGAACCTAAACATCACCGACGTTGTTGTTCTTGTCACCGAAACTGGGTGGCCTGCCAAGGGTGACTCGAAGGAGCCTTATGCCACCAAGGACAATGCTGATACCTACAATTCCAACTTGATTCGGCATGTGTTTGATCGCAGTGGATCCCCTTTGCATCCTGAAACTACTTCCAGCGTGTTTATCTACGAACTCTTTAATGAAGACTTGAGGTCTCCACCGGTGTCGGAGGGCAATTGGGGTTTGTTTTACGGGAACTCTACGCCGGCGTATCTGCTTCATGTGTCTGGAATTGGGACCTTTTTGGCGAACGATACTACCAATCAGACATACTGCATTGCCATGGATGGGTTTGATTCGAAGACGTTGCAGGCTGCGCTGGATTGGGCTTGTGGACCGGGAAAGGCCAATTGTTCGGAGATTCAGCCTGGGGAGAGTTGCTACCAGCCTAATAATGTGAAGAACCATGCTTCTTATGCGTTTGATAGCTATTACCAGAAAGAAGGCAAATCTCCCGGGACTTGTGACTTCAAGGGGGTTGCCATGATCACCACCACCGATCCCAGTAAGTTCAGGTTTTACTTTTCTCGTTGTCATTTTGCTCAATTAAGCTGCAATTGAAAGCAAGATAAACGAGAAATAGATCTTTAGTTAATTTTAATAAATGGGTTCCCGATTTAGAGTAATTATGGTCGGTCTTTCTTGTTTTCTGTAATTAGCATACCTTAAGTTTGTGGTAATACTGCACGATTAGCTTATTAAGAATAAAAGGAAAAGTTTTGATGAGAGTTGGATTCAGGAAACTCATTAGGATCATGCCATGACCTTTAGTGATTCGAGGGTTTACTGTGCTAGAGACTTTACTCTTATTGTGATTAGTTTTAGGAAGCTCACTGGGGTAAGGATTAGTGATTTGAAAAGGGTTTACTTATGATTAGAAAAGGGGAAATGATTTGAAAATAGAGGTGTGGGGAGGTAATGATTCGAGGCATTTTTTTTTGTGTGTGTGTGTGGTGCCCACACACTGCAAATGCCCCCTTTGGTTTGGCTTTTTTGTGAGAAAAATGAAAGAGAAAGGGGGAGCTGGCAATTGCATTTTCATGGACTGGCACCCACTCCTTGGCCTAGTTGGAAGCTGGTTTGTCTGAGAGCACACTGTTTCTCCTGACAAATGCTAGGATTCTGGACCGTGTTTCTAGATTACCTTCATAGAGTTGTAATTTTTGTACACTCCAATTTTTACAGGGCAATTTCTAACTGTAGTCTTGCTTGCTAGCTCGATCAAGTACTTTTGAGATATGATCAGTGCAGAATGGGCTCCACGGTTTTCTGTTTTTTTCTCTTTGTTGTCTGTTTCCAGGTATAACACTTGTGATTAATATTTTTTTCTTCTTTTATGTGGGGAATACCCTTGCAGGTCACGGGAGCTGTATATTTCCTGGAAGGTAAGAAACAATTTCTGCCTAGTTTCCGTATTGTTTTTCTAAATTCATATATGGTCCTCAAATGAGGATCTTTGTTATGCTCAAAAACTGAACATCTGTTATTATTTAAACAACCTGTATCTTTACCCAGTTGTAATTGATTACTCATTCCATGTGATGCAGTAAAAAAGTGAGCAACAAGACAAAGGAGGTGGTGAACTCTACCGTATCAAGCAGTGCAGGGGAAAAGTTTAGGCTCAAAACCTTTAACAGCATAAAAATAAGTGCAATTCACAACATTTTGCACATTTTCATGGTTGCATGTCTCCCTACTTTGTTGTTGGTCCTTTTATGAGGTGCAAATAATTCAATTTTTTGTTCTTTTTGGAATTTTTGAATTTCATAGAGTTAAGGATAAGGTCATAAGAGGAAAGGAATCGTGCATGATCTGTGTAGGTCTAAACTTAGGGCTATATAGATGCTTCCTTTTATTAGAAAGTAGCTTTGATTATTTTTGATGGGGCTCTTGTAATTAACGTATGTATTTCTTAATCAATTTGTTTAGAATGTGTTTCATCAAACATGTTCGTCGCCATTATCTATGTGTCTCAAGCCCATAATTTGAGTCTCTTTTTTGCTCACGAGTCCCTTTTTCGTTCAGATTAGCTTTCTGTTTTCTCTATGCAATTTGTTGGCTAAAAAGTTCTCTGAATATTTATATTTGTATACCAAATACCCAACAATTTTAATTTATTTTCACCTATAAAAAAAAATAGAAGCTAGTTTTGAAAGGTAGCTGTCTAGCTGAGACTGCTTTATTTTTCTTACCAAAAAAGGTAGCAGTGCTCCTCAGGAGCAACCATTTTCCACTTTTCGAGTAAATGTGCCAACTTTTTCTCCTTTCAAGTTAAAACGGGTTTAAAGTTAAATTTATGCATATAAGATTACACACTAAATAATTTTAGAATATAACATGAATTATGTTTAAATGAAAATTTTTCATTAAAATTAGATTTAATTTTCTAAAAATTTTAGAAAATAATGCGGTGAACGTGGATCGAACACGTGACCTTCAGATCTTCAGTCTGACGCTCTCCCAACTGAGCTATCCCCGCAATTGAAATTTAATTAACTTTATTTGTTTATCAATTATAGTAAAAATCTTAATTCTGATAAGTAATTACTTGCTTATTAAAAATCTTGCAAAGTTAAATAAATAAGAACCTAAATCCTATAAATAAATTTAATAAAATGAGCATAATATTATTACTGTTGAAATTATTCACGCAAATTTAGGCTCTACTAAAATTGTTGCAACCATTGCAAATATATATTAGCACGATAAATATAATTTACAACTTGAAATTATAAGAATAAATATAAAAAGTTTTATCACTTTATTGAACGAATTAAAATTTAGTAGTGTTCTCCAAATTAAAAGGGCAATGCAGTCAGTGTAAAAAATTCAGTAAATTAATAAAAAATATTTAAGGACTCTAACATAATTAAAATTTACCTTTAACAAAAAAATGTATAACAGATTTTTTTAATGATATTTATGTAAAAATAATGCTTTGATCGATATTAAAATATGGTCAGTATAGTAAATTCAACCAATAACAATAATAAATCGAGAAACCAAACACATTTTTATATAATATTGTTATGAAATAAATAAATGGTTATATGATGAGGCAATTATAAAGAGTGAAATTAATTTTATATTTAAGTGATTTCAATGTAGTGGAAAAAAAGTTCTATCAAAAAATAATTTTTTTTAATTAAAATATTAATGTGAAGAAAAAATGTAAAAAACAAAAGTTAAATTGAGGATGATAAATTAAAAGAAAGGAAATTACAACTTACCTTAGTTTAAAAAAAGAATTTGCCTAATTATTTTAAGTGATTGATTAAATTGAAAATGAATACACGCACGGTTTAGTTGTATGTGCCCTTTTAACCTTTTTCAAAGCGTTGCGTTTTGATCCTCGTGCAAAAACGGCATGAAATTTGAAATATGATGAGTAGAATGCCACTACGGTTACTCTTCTCTTCACTTTCTTCATCATCGCTTCTCGTAAACCCTAGAAAATTTGGATCGGTTCGCATTCCATCTCCGATGTCTTGGGCCTGCAAAAAATGCACTTTCGTGAACCCTCCTACTCAACAAGGGGAGTGCGAAATCTGCTTGTCGTCGGCGTCCCCTAGGGGTCCTTCTTCTTCTTCGTCTTCGTCGCCCCCAAAATGGTCATGCAAGGCCTGCACTTTCTTAAACCCTTACAACAACCCCTCTTGCGAGGTCTGCGCCACTCGATGCCCCGTTCTCTCCCTTTCCAATCTCAACGACTTGAATGACGCCACTGACCACGATTCTTCAGTTGGCTCTGTTTTCTTCCCTCTTCAACCCTGCAGCAAGAGGAAGGCCATCGACGAAGTTCATGTTATCGAGGATGATGATTCTTCAAAGAAGGTTAAGCTGTTCAATGAGGCTACTCGTACCACCGCTGATGGTGAGCGTGTTTCTGTGCCTTTTTATTTGTTTTAATGTCTGCAAAATAAGCGTTTCATGAAATACCATTGTATGTTGCAGAGAATGTGGAGTCGGAAAAAGGTGGTAGTACGTTTAAGATACTGAGTTACAATGTCTGGTTCCGGGAAGATTTGGAGTTGCACAAGAGGATGGAGGCTATTGGCGATCTTGTTCAGTTGCATTCCCCTGATTTTATCTGCTTCCAGGTTTCAACATTTGTGCTCGTAGCTTTCTTTCTTATTTGATGATTTTTTTTTTTTTTAATTTTTGTCGCTTTGTGTAATTTCAGGAGGTTACTCCCAATATATATGACATATTCAAGCAATCCACTTGGTGGAGTGTGTACCGTTGTTCGCTTTCTTCTGATATGGCTTATTCAAGACCCTACTTCTGTATGGTGGTAAGTTTGATATCTTTGAACCTTGGCTTTGTATTGATATGCTTGTGTGTGTGTGTGTATACATGTCCGGTGTGTTCTAGACTGAACCCCCTTTATAGCCCATGTGCTGCATTTGTTTTGATGGCCTGGATAATGTTTCCTATTAAATATGTCACCATTTTGGGTGTGATTGCCACGTGCTGTTTTTTCTGTTAACATGCAGTTTCTTCACAGGACCCGGGTCTTTAGAAAGTAGGAACAAATTAGTTCATACTCATGTTGATAAATCCTTGCTGATATGTTATAATATTTATAATCATTGTGATAATCTATACTTTGAACTTGGTGTTACTGTTTTGGCATTTCATGGCTTGTTTGCTTTAGCTAGAAGTTATTTTTTGCAGTTGTTGGATGTCTTATTTACTTTTGAGTGAGCACTTTATTGGGCAAAGAGCTAGTTTATACTTACTGGCATACCTGGGTACGTAATTGCAGCTAAGCAAACTGCCTGTTAAATCTTTCCGCAACATACCCTTCAGCAATTCTGTTATGGGAAGAGAACTTTGCATTGCCGAAGTTGAAGCTGCAAGTGGCAAGTCATTTGTTATTGCCACAAGCCATCTTGAGAGTCCCTGTCCAGGTCCCCCCAAATGGGATCAGATGTTCAGCAAGGAAAGAGTAGTTCAGGCCAATGAGGCTGTAAACCTTCTCAATAAACAGCCAAATGTTATTTTTGGAGGTGACATGAACTGGGATGATAAAGGTGATGGCCAATATCCGTTGCAAGATGGATGGACTGATGCCTGGGCTCAACTAAGGCCAAATGAAAGTGGTTGGACTTATGATACCAAGACGAACAAGATGTTGACCGGCAACCGTACTCTCCAAAAGCGACTAGATCGCTTCATTTGTCACTTAACTGATTTTAAGATAACTAGTGTTGACATGATTGGGATGGAAGTAATACCTGGTCTTTCATACAACAAAGAGAAGAAAGTAAGAAATGAGATCAAACAACTGGTACTTCCAGTTTTGCCTAGTGATCATTATGGTCTGCTTTTGACAATTTCTAGCAAGTAATGCCAGTCTGGAGAATCTGGCTGTCTGGTGAACCCTTTGTTTTGATGTTCTCGCTCTCTGGCCAATTCTGTATCTAAGGCATGTTTTGCATGCAATTTTGTACAGATTACAGAAAAAATGCAATGGAGAGGTTACTGACATTGTATATGGGGACAAATGCTGTATTTTTCAGAACTTCTATCTGCCTTTGATAGTATATATAATTTAACTTCCACAATGTATTGCATTTTTTCTTGAAATTCGAATGAGTCATACTATTCTGTAGTTATACTACCATCTTATTTTGGCCAGCAATCTCTAGTTCCTCAAGATAGTTTCATTGTACATTTTGGAGACTAGGACAACATTTTAACGTGTTAATATTGAACAGTCGGTAGCGTAATCCGCGTATGCCCAATACTTGCCGACAGATGGCAATGCCATCCCCAAATTCGTGTCTGAAAATATTGATTTATTTCTGCCAGAAGAGTCCCACACTACCAAAAATTTAGCCAATGGGAATAGAGTGTCCGAGGAAACGCATTAAACTAGGCGGCTTGCATAGCTTCTGAAATTCGGTGGTTTGCTGGGGTTGGTATTTACCTTGAGATCTTCACGTGTAAAATTCTCTTCGCTTGTCTATCAGAATATTATGCAGTTAGTTCGAGATTCTAAAAAATGTGATTTCCGTAATAAAGTTTAAGTGTGGTTATACGCATTCGGGAGCTATTAAAGTGTGGTCATGTTTAATTTTTAAAGGTGTACCAAGGTTTCTATAAATTTCCTAAAGTACTTTCTATCTCATTTCTTTTACATTAGATCTGTATATATTATCATTAAAATCTAATTCAGTTCTTGTACGTGATAATGTGTACGAATCAATTTGAAACAAAAGAAAACAAAGTTACTATCAGAGAATTTTTTGTTATTTGTTTTTTTAACATTGAAGTAATAACTTGAAAAAACTGTTCACTTTCTACCAAAAGCATGATTCACCCTATAAATTTATTATTCTGGTTGCTGTTTAAAACTTTAAATGACGCATGTACATTATAGTCCGAAGGGAAGTGCTAATACATGCTGAGATGGCCACTGGTTCTTTATCCCTGTAATAATCATCAAGGGAATCAGGACTTTCCAAAAGAATGTATCCACTCAAGTGCGTTTTCTTGGTGGTGAAGCAGTTTGATTTGAATAAAAACAATTCTGAGAATTATCAGTGTTCTAATTTGTGTACAGTTCGTATAATTCCTTACTTGTAAAAGTAGGTTTATCATCAATCATTCTTTGAACTCAAGCTTCTCAACAGAGTCATCCATTACTTCTCAACACAAGGATCCTTGGCATTTAAGTGGTGAAGTATAGTATTGATTATTTGAGGGATCCATTGCCCCTGTCCTGATTTCATTTCAGATAGCATTTATTAAGTTGGCAGTAAGATTCCATCTCAATGCTTTTCACTGCAAAATTATAAATATGTTTGTGAATGAGATGTTTACTCGGTTGGACCATCAGTACTCAATTCATTCACTGCAAAACTATGATGGGGTCTTTGTCTTAAATTGTAAAGGAAAAAATATATTGAAAACAATTAAAAGGAATGCGGTGAACGTGGATCGAACACGTGACCTTCAGATCTTCAGTCTGACGCTCTCCCAACTGAGCTATCCCCGCAACTGCTCATACTTTTCAATTTATATAATTTACCTATTTAACTTTATCGTTCTATCAATAATGAAAATTTGACAGTGAAGTGAACCTTTAGTCTATTACACATGTATGCTAATTATGAAATCAAGTTTTACAGTAAGTAATTTCTAGAGCCAATTTAACAATCAATTTTTATTTTTATTTTATAAAAAATTGCCTCTGTATTATTATGTGAACATGTGGGTCACCATCATCAATTTTTTATGCTTGCTATTATCAGTGAAAGAGTACTGTAAACTTCTTTGCAATGGAAAATTTTCAAATCTACAGATTAAGATAACGAAGTGCGTATTCTTTTGTACATTTTTCTCCTTTTGTAAATTTCTAAAAGTCTCCATCTTCGCCATTTTTCCATAGTCTAGCGTTATTCTCCATTCATCCTACTCTGTGTTGGATTTGTAACCTTAAAGAAAAAGCTTCGGATAACTTTGGTTTGTTTTGTTCTAATCTACTTTCTTAAGTATGTGTAATTAAATTATACGTTATGTTATTTATTTTCTTTTTCATTCAACTACCTTTCACAAGTAATTATTTTAGTTTGTTCCATTCTTAATTCTTTATTTGTGATTTGTTTTTAATATTATTGTCTCTTTTTTCATTTTATTAGATAAATTTAAATTTTTAGTGTGGATTTGCATAATGAAGTTTGATATGTTATTTTAGGTTATGTTAATATAAATCTGGAAGGAATGTTTTATGCCATTCATATAACTTAGTCATTTTGAGCATTTGGTAGCTGTAAGTTGGTATCTTAAACTTGTTAGAAGGAGTAGAATGATGGTTGGAGTCTTGGAGATTTTTTTTAGAATTGTACACAATGAAGTTCTTCACAAATTGGTTCTGTGGATGAAAATTTCGATGCAGCAGATTACAATTAGTTCACCGGACTTCTATGAATCCGCTCAGTCAATTTAAATTCGTTGGGTGAGTTTTCTCAAGAACAATTGAAGAAAAAATCTGTTACAGGTTTTAAAAAATGGGAATTTTTTATTAGTTTATTTCATTTCAATAACCTTGATACTGCTGGTTTTAATCTACTTTAATAAGATTACAGTGTATTGTGCATGTTTTTGTTTAGTGTTTGAAATTTGATAATGTGTGAAAATGAATTCATATTATGATTAAGTGTGATTTTAATTATGGATAAATTTTTTAGGTAATATATGTAAATTATTGATTGAATTAATGTATTAAGCAATAAAATTAAATATTCTAGTTTCATTCTATTCAGATAGTATAAATCAAATTTTTGCACTGAGATTTTAAAAGAGTTTATTGTATTTTCAAGAGTTTTCTGATATTAAATGTTTTATATATTTAATCCAAATGCATGAAGTTTAAAAATGATTAAATAACAAAGATAGTAGTTTTTTTATAAGACTTGATTAATATGAATTTTCTAAAACATGTTAATATATATTTAATGAATATTTTTATATATGTGACGAGTTTATAGATTGTTATTAACCATAAATACAGTATTGTTAAGGAAATGTATACGATTTTTTAGTTTATAATATAACTCTTTAAATTCAAATATCTAATGTAATATACAAGGACGTGTGTTCAAAAGAAACAAGTAAACAGGAGTAAAAAATATAAAATTGAATGAGATGTAGAAAAAAATAATCCAAAAACATATTATATTTCTTTATCAAACACAACAAGTCTGAGATTTAATACATGTTAACCACGATAATTTAATATATGTTAAACACGAAAATTTATAATTTACAATAATAAAACACAACCAACAGAAAAAAAAGTGAAAGGTAAGAGAAGAAAAAGAATGGCAGTGGGTTGATTTACTATTCCAATGTAGTGTGAATCCCGAAAAAAAAAATAGAAAACTTTAATTGATGTGTTAATAAAAGAAATGAGTTAATCATAAACAATATTTTAGAGTTTAATATAGAATATTATATTATCCCAGAACTTGATTTTTTTTATCTAGAAAAACCTAAACATGAAGTTAGTTAAGAGGATTTTTCTTACTATAACTCGAAGCAAGTAGAGGTTGGTCCTCTTTCAGTCAAATTACAGTTTCTAATTTTTAAAAAATTTAATATCTGTCGAATAATATTTAAAGAAGCAGGTAAATAGTTCTTTTTAATTTTTTCCTAGTTAGACTTTCTGAACCACATGATAATCTTATTTAATATATGTTTTAATATTTTGTTGACTTTATCTATACCATTATTAACACTTGTTTGACAGACTCAAATGCTTACTTTATATACACTTGACACATTGATATTATCTTATAATAACTCCTTTCACCATTATCACTACTACATTCCTTTTATTAGTTGCATTTTAAGATTGTTTTACATAAACTATAAATACAAATATTTTTCTTGATTTTAGTAATGTAATAGTGTAATTTACCTTAAATGAATGCGCCATAAATAAAGCAATCATCAGCCTTTAGAAATCTGCTTCAGCTTCAGTTTTTTGCATAACAATTGGTAGCATTTGCATGAACCAAGTATTCTCCTTCTTCGTTTTGCCATGCAAATGCTTAACTTCAACTTCACAACTTTATTAATTGCAGCAATTAAACCTTGCCAAGTAGTAGAAGGTTTTTATGAAAAAATTATATAAATACTTAAACTCTGACTCACATCACACACCACAGAAATCAATCATTTTCTCACGTTGAATCACAAAGTTGGATTCCTTTTCTAGATAAGTTAGCATGGTTAGGGATAAGTAAAATGTCAGATGCACGTGACTTGAATTCATCAACTTCAATACTTGTACAAAAACCAAAATTAAAGTTAAAAAAGAGTTAAAAGTATTACCACGAGTGACTCTGGCATTATCTTGGTGGAAGTAAAATACGAATGGTATTTGGTACTGTTATATATTTTGTTGATTTAACATGTGAAATGGATGCAGGTGAGTGGGACCACTGTGAGGCATGTGAACACGATGCTCCTTTATTTTGTTCCACTGCATGACAACTCACTCCATCTTTCTTTGCTTTCACTACCAAACAAAACATAACCCAGACCCTACCCTCCCTCGTAGGGTACCACCCTCTTTTCTTCTCTTAAATCACGTTAATACATCTAAATCAATACAACAACAAGTCATCAATTTTATTTTTAGAATATTATTTTTCACTCTAAGTAATTCTTAAAACACGTACAACCCCACTTTCACTTGTCGCACAGTTCCTTCCACTGACTTCAAACAAGTAAAATTAAAACTACAAAAGGAGAAGGACGAGGAGAAACTAGAAAGTGAAACATTGTTTAGTTGTAGACTTGGTTGTAGTTTGTTTTCTCTATTATTGTCCTGTGTTTTAAATCTGTTTTCTAATCATCAACACAAAAACAAAAACAAAACCAAAACCAAACACAAACAGATCTATAATGTAGAGGTTCACACTACATTATAAGCAGAAGCAGCAAGTCACCGCACCTTACTCCCCCTATCTTTCCCTGTCTTCCTTCTGGGGTCACTGTATGCAAAATGAGAGCATGCAAGTGCAATCTTCTCTCTTTCCTCATTGTTCCTGTCACGTTCCTTTTTGCTTTCGTCCACTGTGAAGACCCTTATCGGTACTTCACTTGGAAGGTCACCTATGGTGACATCTACCCTCTTGGTGTTAAGCAACAGGTACTTTCTAACTGCCACTCTTTATGCTCAGCACATGTTGTTGGGGTAGCCTTTGTTGAAGATGTTTGTGTTCAATGTGGTTCTTGGTTCCCATTTTTGCAGGGGATCTTGATTAATGGCCAGTTTCCGGGGCCCCAAATAGACGCTGTTACAAATGACAACTTGATTATCAATGTCTATAACTACCTCAGAGAGCCATTCCTCATTTCTTGGTACATTCTTGCATCTTAGTCCTATCCGCATTATTCTGCTTTTGTTCCTTAATTTCTGTCCCGAAAGCATGCCTTTTATAAAAGTTATAAACTTCGGTCCAGATTTAAAATAGACACTATTAGAAGTTCCTACCTTTTTTATCCTCCAAAATTACGTTTTTCGTTACTTGACTTTTCTGATAGATCAGGTGAACATATTCAGTTATTGCTTCCCCGGAAAAAGAAATTCAGAGCTCACATAATTTGGTATAGTTGATTTATCAAGTTAGTGTGGTAATTAAACAAAATCCATTAATTTGCCTCAGTACATGAAAAAGAGGGGAAATCTTGCAGTATACTGGAGCATGCAAACTTGTAAACTTTATTTTGTCTTTGTCAATGCTCTCTTTTTGGCCTCTTTTGTGCAATCGATCGTTTGGAGATTTTATCTTTTGTAAAAACTACTTTCAAACAAAGAGCTAATTAAAGGTTAGATTCCCTTTTTAGTGATGCTTTATGGTAAAATCTGTGTCCTATATTACTGAACGCCTGGATTATGTTTCCATGAGTGGCTGCATAAAAGAATTCATCATTAAAATATTGTATTTGAGCATTTTGAAATTCTATATTTATTAGTAAAAATTCAAGTTTGAAACTCATTAATAACTGCATGGGATTAGAAAACTGTTCAGAGGCATCTTCTCAACCCTGCAAACATAAATCTTCTTTTATTACTTGACCGGTCTTCGCATCCTAGGGGCTCGATAATTAAATTATTAGTAACATTATAATGCACGAACTTTTTCAAGGTTCAACTCAAGATGGAATTGAATTCCCACGTCAAGTTTTCTTCTTGTAAAACTATCATGGTTCTCTGTGAAGATAAACTTAGATGTGATATGTTTAGGGATATTAAAGCATGTCTCATGAACAAATGTATATGCTAACTTTTCAGAAGTGATGTTATTTCCTAGCAGGTAGAAACAATTGTCGGTTCGTCAGAATTTGATGATCTTAACATATTGTGCAGGAATGGCTTACAACACAGGAGGAACTCTTGGCAGGATGGAGTGCAGGGCACAAACTGCCCAATTCCACCTGGGAGGAACCTCACATATGCTATTCAGGTAAAAGACCAGATTGGTAGTTATTTCTACTTCCCATCTCTTGGAATGCATAAAGCTGCTGGAGCATTTGGTGGCATCAGAATTTGGAGCCGCCCTCTCATTCCTGTCCCTTTTCCTCCTCCTGCTGGGGACTTTACCATACTTGCTGGAGATTGGTTCAAGCTAGACCACCGAGTAAACCCCTTGCATTTATTCTCTCTTCAAATCCTCTCCTCATCATTCCATGCATACTTACTCTTTGTTATTGTAGAGACTGAGACGAGTACTAGAGAATGGTCATAATCTCCCCTTCCCTGATGGCCTTCTTATCAATGGACGCGGTTGGAATGGAAACACATTCACTGTTGATCAAGGTAGGTAGCCAAATAACTTATGATTGTCCATTTAAGGCTTTGCTGAACTTTCTTGCGCTCTGCTACCATTGTTAATTTTCAAATGCACGCCTTTAATCACAGCACTGTTTCGTTGCCTTATCTTCAGGTAAGACTTATAGATTCAGGATATCAAATGTGGGGCTCACAACATCAATCAACTTTAGAATCCAGGGGCACACTATGAAACTTGTGGAGGTAGAAGGATCTCATACCCTCCAAAACACCTACACTTCCCTTGACATCCATCTTGGACAGTCCTATTCCGTGCTGGTCACAGCTGATCAACCTGTCAAGGATTACTACATTGTTGTCTCTACAAGATTTACCAGACGGGTACTCACAACAACTTCCATTCTTCATTACAGCTATTCACGCATTGGGGTATCTGGCCCAGTTCCTCCAGGGCCTACCCTTGATATTACATCATCAGTCTATCAGGCTAGAACTATCAGGTATTCTTTTGGTTGCATATTGCTATTCTGTTCTTTAAGTTGGTAATAATTGGAATACATATTATTACACGTTGAGCTAACGTACAATTTGGTGCTTGAAAGTGTGCATTTGTATGAATTGGACCCTACAAGTGTCTACTGTGAACAAATTTTACCCATACTAATTTGTATGTATATGCTCTTTGGGGACCAAATCTACACAAGTTTCCACTTTACAGGACCAAATTATACATCAACTATTGCATGCACCTTTTAGGATTATACCTATATAACTTGGTATTCTGTTTTGATGATCCCGAACCAGGTGGAACCTGACAGCTAGTGGGCCTAGACCAAACCCTCAGGGATCTTACCACTATGGATTGATCCAGCCAAGCCGGACCATCATGCTCGCAAGCTCCGCTCCTTACATCAATGGCAAGCAGAGGTATGCTGTCAATGGTGTCTCATTCGTTGCACCAGACACCCCGTTGAAACTAGCCGACTACTTCAATATTCAAGGAGTTTTCTACGTTGGAAGCATTCCCACCAATCCTAGCGGTGGCAATAATGCCTACCTCCAAACCTCAGTCCTGGGAGCCAATTTCCACGAATTCGTGGAGATCGTGTTCCAAAATTGGGAGGATTCTGTGCAGTCATGGCACATTGATGGCTATTCCTTCTTTGTTGTAGGGTATGTCTTATAACCACTTACTATTTAACTAACTAACTAACTAACTAGCATTGCATTTATGGTGTAAGAACTAACATATGATGATTTGATGAGATGAATAGGTTTGGCAGCGGACAGTGGACACAAGGCAGTAGAGGACAGTACAATCTGAGAGACACAGTTGCTAGATGCACCGTTCAGGTGTATCCAAGGTCGTGGACAGCAATCTACATGGCACTAGACAACGTGGGAATGTGGAACATAAGATCCGAGAATTGGGCAAGGCAATACTTGGGACAACAATTTTATCTGAGGGTGTATACACCTTCCAAGTCATGGAGAGACGAATTTCCTGTCCCAAAGAATGCACTTCTTTGTGGCAGGGCTAGTGGTCGTCGCACAAGGCCTTTCTAGTTTCATTAAGTTCATTTTTTTAGGTGGTAGCTACATGCATTGCAATTGCACCATGTCACGAGAGGGTGGCATATTTACTACGAGCATTTCAATTTATAATTTTTTGAGAAGTGAGCTATCTGCTGCATGTGTAGTATAGAAGTATGAACTTCCAACTTCCATCATTTTCACGTATTCATTAATAAATCAGATGCTGAAGCAAAAAGAAGCAGCATTTTTGGAAGTACGTGAACCAAAAGTATGGCCACCCGTGACTCTGCGCAGTATAGTTTTGTCTTCAACTTGCTGCTGTCTTGAGTCAGTATGCGTTTTCTCTTATTTTTGGTATAAAGCAGAAAAGCTATGCATGGGAGGGCGTGCTCATGTCTCACAAAATAAATAAAATATATTAACAATCATTGAGTAAAAGCCTTATAATTGAGATTATAATTAAAAACATTTTCTTTTAGAACGATTGAAACAGATTTTTTTCCCTACTATTCGTTAATATAGAAGAATGTTTAGAATAAGTGTATTTTATCTTTCATGATTAATATTATTTTAATCTCATAATAAATGTCATGTTATAAGAAAAAAAAATAAGTTATAGAAATAAGTAGATTGTATCTTTTGTATTTAACATTGGTAATTATTTTTATCTGTATTTGAATAGCAAACAAAATACTAATAATAAGATTAATTTCGTAAAATTATTACACTCGTTCGACTTGTCTTAGCCATTTTTTTTTTATTTGTGTGAAAGAACTTATGACCACACTTGTTTTACTTTGGTAAATTCACTTTTTTTAATCCATCTGGACTGGTGTTGTTTCAAGGGTCATAATAGGAATATACTATCAAGTTCTTGCATTCAAATGTGGTGAATAAAAAAAAAAGTGTTTGGAGGAGGATATAAATTTTAATTAGATTTTTAGACAAAATAGATAAAATGGATCAATAATTTATACCAATAATATAATTACAAAAAGAAATATACCTATTTTTTTACTAGAACAAAAATTTACCTAACTTTAAATTCAGTGTTCTATTAAGAGGAAAAAATAGGATAAAAAGCAGGGTAAAAAAACACACACACACACACACATATATATATAAAT
>Ga0209489_101892_pt1 | contig 42979 bp, 17 predicted proteins | sample SiratrowhiteBW_FD_187527 | JGI IMG/M metagenome (GOLD analysis project Ga0209489, IMG submission 187527) | Root nodule microbial communities of legume samples collected from California, USA - Siratro white BW (SPAdes) (version 2) | ecosystem: Host-associated > Plants > Roots > Nodule | place... | reverse complement strand
TATATATATATATATATATATATATATCACTATATAATGAGATCAATTTTTTATATATAAAAATACAAATATACTTGTAAACTAGTAAATATAATATCAATTTTGATAAGTAATTTTTATTTACAACAATTTTTCCAAACAAATTTCTTAGGATAACGTTCCAATAAATACCTTTTATGTTATAATTACTATTATGTTAACTATTTTTTTATTTGGATATTTATACCGTGATGATGGTTTTTTTAATACAAAATAAAATGTAGATATATAATTGCAGCAATTATATATTTTTACTTTCAATATATGAAGGCTATATACGATATTGGTAATGTTGTGATAACTACTTTTTTTATTATAATTTAATATTTATATTAATTTTAATTTGTATATATAAATAAAATAGTTTCTAAAATTCGTAACTTAAAACGACATCTCACATTTGTTAATATGACAATGAATCTCACCCATTAGACTTGCATCTTGATATGGTAGAATACAATTGTTACAAGTAAACATAAAATAAAAACATAATTTAAGTACACCAAATGATGAGAATCTTATTATATATTACTAGTGAAAAAAAAAACCCTTTTTATCACTATGTTTTAAAAAAATTATACTAGTAGTTATATAATAAATAGTAGGTTTAGGTAGTATGTTTTGTTGCACTATTGGAAATCTCACTAATAATGGTAGTTGTAGAAGTAAAATAGAACACAAAATTTGTATATCAAATCAACGTATACCTATATTATACAAATCACTCACTAATTTAATTTAATCACCATTATCATTTTTGTGTATTTACTTTTAAAATCTTTCACTATTTTTTGAATAATAATAACAATAATGTTTTTATTTTGGGTCTTCAGAAGAAGGCCGTGGATCATGTGAAATGCAGCAGGTGTACCTGTAGTACATTTAAAAGGACTTTTGCATCTTCATGTATATAATTCTCCATTCACATCAACAAGTTCATGTTCCTTCTTCCTCCTCACTTTCATGCATTCATTCTACTCATGAAACTAGATCTCAAGTCCCTTGCAAGTCTTCATAGTTTCAGAGAATATGAGCATTTTGTCAATTGAGGCCTTCAAGTTTTTCTTTCTATTTTCCTTCTTCATTTTTCTTTCTAATGGGTGGAGCCTTGGGGTGATCCCTACTCATGGTAAGTAACAATATCCACTTCAATGTTGCACAACTTTATGCACACATGCTCCAATCAAATGTACAAGTAAAACCTTAAACAGTACAATGTTTTGAACTGGTTGTGTAAATCACATGTAGCTAATACTTCTCACTGAACTCTGCATGAGGTATGAAATTGAAATTTTCTAGAAGGAAAATAAAGGGTCCCTTTAGATTTATTTGTTCATTATGATAATGTTGCTGCTTAAATTACCATTTAGTGCAGAACATTCATATTTGCTTATATTTTTGTTTCCAGTTAAGTCAATCAACTTGCAACAGAAAGCAGCAACTGAAGAGGTTTGTTTCCAATACTTTTCATTTCTCTATATATAGAATCTAACCACATTTAGGTATGTTTGAATAAACTTATCCATGCACAATTTTAGAAAAACAAAAGAATAACATAAAAACATTTTTCCTTTTCAAAAACTATTATGGAAACAGACTCTTAATGTTGTTGAAAAGAGATTAGAACTCAGAAGTTAACCATTAGGTACACTCATTGGAATGATTAATGGTTGTTTACCTCCTTGCAATTTGTAGAATGGAGCAAAGAAAGACATGAGAATGGAACTCTACCCAACTGGGTCTGCCTTGCCAGATTGTTCTCATGCATGTGGTTCTTGTTTTCCTTGCAAGAGGGTGATAGTGAGCTACAAGTGCATGGTTGCAGAGTCTTGCCCTGTAGTTTACAGGTGCATGTGTAAAGGGAAATATTACCATGTGCCATCCAATGGTTGAGATCACAAATTTGTATGTGCTTGATCATTGTTAAAATTATGAAAAGGGCATGTAATAGAAATTTTAACAGTTTAGAGTAGTGTAGGTTGGTTAGACTCTAGTTTTGCCTTTCTCAGAGACATGACATCTTTGTCAGCAAAGTAATGAATGTACCAGAAATGAAACATGATCCATGTTATAAGGAAATGTTTACTGCTGAGTACTGCAGTTTTTGCTGCTATATATGGAAGTACAAATTTGTAGTAACCAAACCAATTTTAATGTTCATAAGCATTACCATATATTTTCCTATGGACATGTTTAACATCCTACTTTACTTGAAAAATAATTATTTTAATTTATTTTATGATTTTTTTATTTTGCACTAGCAATCTCTAATTTTTATTTAGATTTATTCTGAAAAGGAATCAGTTTTCACAGTGTAAAAATCAAAGTTCTACTTTTTTAATGATTTTTATTAAATTTGAATGCTAATTAAACTGATTAGTTGTACAAACTGACTTTCTAATCTAATATTTTCAGATATTTATGCAAATAATATGATCAATCGAGAATACAATGTTCAAATTTGAATAAAAAGTTTGAGCACAAATAAAAATAATTTAGAATTTTAACATTGAATTTAAAGTAAACAACAATAAAAAATGAAGGACTCGAAAAACATAAATATGAAGAATTAAGAGTGCACATAATTTAATTAAGAAATGGAAAAGAATTATATGGTATATGAACAACTTTTATTACAGATTAACTTCAATGGTTATTTCTTTATAACGAAAACTTACACATTTACACATTGGAGGTACTCTGTTATCAAATATTCACTTGTCTTTTCTTTTATACAGGAACACAGAGTCCAGAAAACAATGTCTCTTCTGTAACTTGTAAAGTGAAATTATGCTTTCAAAACTCTTCATAGTTTGATCCTTACTTACCTATGAGTCATGTGAAAAATACGTTGCAAGATAATGTCACAGACCATGTTAATTAACTTCAATCAATTGGAGAATTGACATAAAAGACGAATCATGCACTTAAAACAATATGAAGTATTATTATAGGCACATGCCTGTGTACTTTGTGCAAGTGACTAGCTAGCTATTTATCATGAACACGAAGTTTACATTTAAGGAGCACTTCTCTAAATAGGTGAAAGGCCAAGATTTAACCAACGAGTAAAATAGTACCCTTTGGAATTGTGCACCCAACTCATAGCTAAATCTGTCTAATTAAACCAAACCAAAGTAGGCAAGGACAAAGTGGTGAAACATGGAATCTCTGCAATTAATTGCAGAGTAACTTACAGCTTTTTAACATTAGGACAAAAAATTCATTCAATGGGTCAAAATCAATAAGTATAGAAATGTATAAAAGGGAATACGGCTTTAAGACAAGTTGATGCCAATACAGGAAGAGACTCGTCTTATGTCTTGCTCCAATTAAGACCACTGCTAACTATTAGTATAGAACAAAATTAAGTTTTTTGTGACTTCGTCTAAAACTAGAAAGTTTAATCAAAATTAGTCATTGAAAATGATAAAAGTTTGAGGAAGTTTTCCAAAGTGTCATAATCCTGCTTGAAATCACATGCAAAACTTAATGATTGCATGAATGTTTAATTACAATGTCAGACAAGGATTAAAATTACAAATTGCAACGCTGCTGTAGCATCTCATATACATCATGAACTCTACATTATCACAATCACGATTCAGAACCTTAACGTTAAACAACAATACTTTCATTGTCCTAGCAAGATTAGTAATTGGATGAATTTTTTTCCCTGGTTAAATAGCTTACCCAAACCAAAATTTTATATTCTAGTGACAAATTGGCAGCCACGGTGAATTACAACAAGTAGCTAAGATAGGCCTTGTGCATGTCCTTGCAGATGATAGAGGACTGAACCTACTTTTCATCATTCACAAAATCCAAATAGAAATTAATTCTAAGTCTAATGGACATGTAAAAACAAATGCACCATGCCATTACCAAATAGTAGCATATTAAGGTTCCCATTCTCTGTATACTCATAAACAAGAAGTCGTTCATCCCTCTCAATGTAGCATCCATGTAACTTAATGACGTTACGACTGCAGAAGTAGTAGAAATCTCAGCTGTGAACTTTGAGAGTTTCCTCTATAAGAGATTATGCATAATAAGAACAAAAGGGGCAAGAGAGAGGGATGCAATGAGGGATGGTTGTTACGTCAAGGCAGAGATGATTTCCTGAGTCTTTTCTTTAATTTCATCGTACTTTAGATAGTGTAAATACCAGCTCACAAGTTCTAGTTCATTTTGGTTTCCTTTTAACTGAATCAAATCTTTTCATGATAGAGCGTGACACAAGGTTCAGGGTCAGAATGAGGTTTGGAACAATTTGGTTTTGTCTGAGTAAAACCGTTTTGAATTGCATGATGGGAATTTGAAGATACATTCAAAGCATCTTACTCCCTCCAAATTCTATTCTTAGCTTCTTCCAACATCATAACAAAGTTTCCAAATAATTAAGAATCACAACTTCTGCTCCCTTTTCACACGTATAAATACAAAAAAAAATCACATACTAATAATATCACAAAGCAGCAGGCAAAAATAAGGAATTGTTCTTACAAGGTCGCTATAGTACAACCTCCTCTTGATTAGTAGCATCATGCACTCCCTCATCATGCTGTCCTTCTTGAGTGTTATCTTTATTTTGATGTTCGACATCATAAGTTGCATGCACAGCGACAAAAAAGTAGTACAGAAACATGACAGCAGTGCAAATGATGAACCTCCAGAAAGCCTCAGTGCCCAAGGAGCCCATGAGAAAGAGGTTGGTGGCAACGGACAAGGAGGGGAGCCAGGGAACCAAGGGAACCCCCCACACCTTGGGAGCTCTCTGCTTGGGAAGCAAACTCATACCCAAAGTTCCCAAAAACCAGACACAAGCAGCAACAGTGTAACCGATCCAACCCAGTTTCTGTGAGTGCCAAAGCGCAGCCCCAACAGCAGAAGAACCAAGAATCACAAACAAGCAGACCATTACTCTGGCCAACTCACCCTTGCTGCTGGTGCTCTCCCTGGAATAGTACCTCCTCACAAGCAGCGCAACAGCCATAAGCATGAAGATGAAGAGCGTGCTGATGGAGAAAACACTAGAGAGAACATCCAAGCTAGAGAAAAGAGCGATGACAGAGCTACAGATAGTAGTAAAGAGAGTGGCATTCACAGGGGTTCCTGTTTTGGGGTGAACAAGGGCGAACAAAGGTGGAATCATGTGAGACCTCGCAATCTGGGTGGTGTACCGAGCTTGACCCATGGACCCAACAAGCAAACTCGTGGTCATTCCCTTCAAAGCACAAATGCTCACAAGGTACTTAGCCCAACTCATCCCAATCTGAACAAAAGCCACAGAGTAAGCAGCGTCAACGTCAATCTCCGTGTACTTCACCATGCTCACAAGGGACAGAGCCATCAAGCAGTAAATCACCGTGATCATGCTCAATGACCCAACCAGACCAATGGGGATATCCCTAGAAGGCTTCTTCGTCTCTTCAGCCATTGTAGCCACCATGTCGAAACCGCTGTACGACCAATACACCACGGCGGCGGCGTTGAAAACGCCGTCCACGCCGTATGGGGCAAACGGCGTCAAGTTCGACGCCTTTCCGTGGACGAAGCCGATTATGATTATGAAAAAGATAACGAATGTAGTGATCAGGGAACTTAGCCAGGTTAAGATGGAGGTGTTGCGGGTGCTGCTAACGGCAATGCCGTTGGTGATGAGAAGAACCGCCACGGCTAAAGGATCGAGCTGGTCGAAGCCGCGTTTGAACGCGGGGATCCGGATCCGGAAGAAGTCCGGGTCGGATTTCACCATGGAGGCGAAGTAGGAGGACCAGGAGCGGCCGAGGCCGGCGGCGCCGACGAGAGCTTCCAGCAGGATGTTGCCGGCGGCGACGAAGGCGAGGAAGTCGCCGAGCTCGATGCGGAGGAAGGAGAAGGAGCCGCCCGCGACGGGGACGTCGACGGCGAACTCGGTGTAGCAGAGGGCCGAGAGGAGGGCGGAGAAGCCGGAGGCGGCGTAGGAGAGGACGATTGCGGGGCCGGCGTGTCGGCGGGCCTCCTGGCCGGTGACGACGAAGATGCCGGAACCGACCACCGAGCCGAAGGCCAACCAGGCGAGGTCCCACCAGGTGAGGCAGCGGTTCATGCGGTGCTCGCTGGCGCGTGGGAGCACGAGCAGCTCGTGCGAGTCGCTCGAGCGGTTCAGAAGACGGTCCTTAAGACGCGGACACGTGGCAGCCAGCGCCGCGCGGTAGGATTTCCCGTTCTCGAATGACTTCTCCGGGAAGAAGTCCCGCTTGCTCCACCGCCAGTAGCTGCGGTTCTCCGACGACGACGACGACGGTTCCATCGGCAATTTCAACGGTTGTTGACTTTTGACCACACTCCAACGACCCTCACTATCTTCACGTGTTTTGTTTTCCTTTTAAGTATAAAACTTTTCTTATAATCATAAAATATCTTCACGTGTTTAATTTAAAAATTGTATATTAACTAATTCATTTTAATAATTTTATTTCCATCATAACCTTTTCTAATTACCGAATGATCATAAATGAATAGAATAAAAATATTAAATAAAATAATATTTATAGTTCATACAGATTTTTTTCAGGGATATATAAATTAATTTATGGAAAACATTTAAGGATTCGTAGATTTTTATTTTGGAGTTTTTAAAATACACATGTCACCTCAATGAATTGAGTATATGAATCTGAACTGAATTCTATCTTAGATACATTTACACCCATGACGAGCACGAGGACAATTCCGTAATCAACTTTTTCTTCTCAAATCTTCCAATAATAACAATATTTGATTTTTATTTTCAATTAAACTCTTTAAAAGAATTCCAAAATAAATTCTATATATCAACTTTATTCGTCCACTAGTAAAATTTAGTTTTTCAGAAAATAAACTCGAACTGCTAGAGATTTATGTGCACACTAAAAACTGGTTGAAATTTGACTTTTCCAACATGATTTTTCTTTTTCGTTTTTTTAAATTAGAGAACAAAGAGTTTAAAACATAATAAAAAATAAAAATAAAAGATTGATACTTATGTTTCATTAATGGGTTTTTAAATAATAAAGAAAATTAAATTAATTTAAATACTAAAATAAAAGCAATTTAATAAAAATGAATATTAATTGGTGTTGTTGAATTTTATTTTTAATATAAATTATTATTATTATTATTAATGATTGATATAAAAGTTTAATAAAACAGATAAGAAAAATGTAAAAGTTATATTACATTATGATTCTTCACAATATAAATTCTAAATGAATATTTTGAATTTAAAAAATTCAAAAGCAAGTAGAATTCTTACAAATTTGAAGTAGAGGTTTGAAATTAAAACTTTATATTTGTACTTTATTTTTGGATTTTAAACGATGAATTAAATTTAACATAATTTAAATAATAAAATGAAAACAATGTAGTGTAAATAAATATAATGAATACAAAAATAGTATGTTAAAATATCAATTATAAAGTAATATTGATTAGATTATTTAATAATAATATTTTAGTAACCAAATTTTATATGAATTGAAATAAGTTAAGAATAATAAAATTAATATATTTTTAATGAATTTTATATAAAATATCAAAACAATGTATTAAGAATTTTAAATAAGATATTGCTAAAAAATGGTTAGATTAGAAAAAAATTAAATACTATTCACTCTAATAAGAAAAAAAAAGTAAATTTAGAAAAATATAATCCACCACAATACTTAACTTTCCACTTCATTTAATTAATACCCATAACATTCATATATGCAATTGACAAAGAAACAATAATCTATCCTAAAACATTTTTTTGTTCAATAACAATTGAACATGAAGACATAAATATAGGACATCCATACCCAAACCATTACACATAAAAGGCTAAAATGCTTAGCCATGTTAGGCTCTTGGTGTAATGTGTTCATGTTGAGTGAGTAAAGATAAAGAGTGATATTTCATTCAAAAGATCAAAATAATGAAGTTGTTGGAGGGTGTCCATACTTGTGTTTTCTTATTGGTTTCCCAAAAACATAATAATTGGACTTACAAATGATTTTGCTAACCTTTCATGAAATTGTAAAGGTTGATCCATCAAAATTTGTGTCTACCATTATACCATAAAAAGTCAAGTATGAGCTATACTGTCAGCTATCACAAGGCATGGTTTAGAAAACACATAATTATAAAAAATGTTTATGCAATTAAGAGAAATCTTACCAAAAGTTGTCATCTCTCTTAAATGTATGTAGTTGTACATTCCATACATCATTTGGAAGATGAATAGGCAACCAACACAGTGAGGTGAAAAGTTGGATGATGACCACATTTTCTTTCAAAAGGTCTTCTAGACATTCAAACTATGTATTAATGGTTTTCACTACTGCAAACAACTTGTTTAGGTGGAGGAAATGTTGATATACAAAAATTATAAAGGAACTTTATTGGTGATAGTTATACAAGATGGTGCAACAACATAATATAATCTCCTTTGTTGTAGTGGAAGGTGAAACAAATGATGTTGGGTTCTTTTTCTTAAGGAACCTATGAAAGTACATCACTCCACAAGATGACTCGTGTCTTATTTCAAATGACCACGAGTCTATAAAGAGTGCATACTAAAGAGATGGAAGTGGTTGGACCAAGAATAATTCAGTGCATGTGTACTAATTTCGACATATAAAACATAACTTCATGAGTCACTTTAGGAATACACCACAAAAGAAAGATATTGTCAAAGAATATAACTTTTTTATTATGTCATTAATTTATAAATTACTTCACCAATTTTACAATTTTTAAATTAATTAATTTGTAACAAATTTTTATAGCATATGAATACAACATAGTAAGAGAAGAGAATGAAAAAGAAACACAATGGTTTGGCAATCTCCCCAAGGACAAATGGTTTACATGGGATAATGAACAACTTTGAGGACACATGACAACCAAATTGGCAGATTCAATCAAATTCATGGTCAAATAGACAAAGAACCTTCTAGTTTCCTCCTTGGTCATGATTACATACACCATTGTAATAAATTCTTCACATAGAGAGACAAGGAGATGGAGGTCTTGATTATAGTTGGCCATGTGTACTTAGAAGTGGCAAATAAGGCATTGGAAGATGCATAAACAAAGACAAACATTCATAGGGTTCTAACCTTTGACACGAGAAGCACAATATTTCAGAGTGAAGGAGACTAGAAATCTACCAAATATGTGACTAGTAGGGCCATTCATAGTCAGACTATAGATTAATTATGGTGTGACTATGACAAGTTCCAAAAATAGTTATTTGTCAAGTTTCTATGTTCTTTTTGCATGCAATATGATTTTTGGGGGTGTACATCACTCCAATACCATTTGGAATAAGTATCTTAGGTGTATGAAAAATGTTTTGGAGAACTCTTACACGAAGACTATTAACAATTTACACTAGACCAGTCTTGTGCCAAACACATAAACAAAAAGAGCTTTAAAAAAGTCAATCCAAGTCAAGTTGGATAAAAACTAAGTACGAAAAAAATATTTCTATTGTCACACACCTAGTTACACCAAAACAAAATATTCCAATATTGTTCCACCATGAACTTCACATAATTAATGTTTTTTATATTTTGAATTAATTATACTCCATATATCATGTTCATAATGATACAATGAATAAAATTTTCATTTATGTGTGTCATACAATTATTAGTTTTTATTTCAATAACTATTATCTAACAAATAAATTTAGTATATTAAATAACTTTTTGTGCCAATTCAGGTTTACTAATTATAAATCTAAATTATTTTTAAATTTTTTTTATTATTTAAAATTAAACTTTACAAGCACATACTTTATTTTATACCTATAATAATATTTTCAACTTTTATTAACAAAATTGTGTAACAAAAGTTATTTATTAACTACTGTAACTAATAATCAACAAAAATATTAATTTAAATTTGAAAGAATTTTATATTTCTAATGCATAATAATGTAATAAAAAATTCAATATTTTTATTATTTATTAAAATTTTATATCAATCATTATTAATAATAACATTTTATCTAAAAAAATATTTTAAATAATGTAAGGATTTGAAAAATTGTTTAAGGATAAAAAATGATATAACTAAAATGAAGCATGTACATTTTAATTTTAAAGTAAAATGTCTATAAATAGACAGTTTTAATTATTCAAATTCCATTTCAAAAGAACTATTGTCTTTCTAGAACTCTTTTCCTTTTTCATTTTCTATATTCTCTCTAAAAGTCTGACAAGTTTGTTCATTCTTTTGAAGATCAAAGCTTGTCATAGGAATTTTACTGGAGAGTGAACAAGTATATATGATCAAAATTTTCTTTGGAGTAAGTTCCTCTTCACCCACTTTGTGAGTCAATTTTGAGAAATTCTATATGTCTTAGGAAAAGTGTGTTGTATGTAGTGTTTTTAGAGCTAAGATTCTACTAGTCTAGGATCATAGGGATATGTTTAAATTGTTGATCAGGACTTTCTGTGTAGTTGTGGTCCAACTAGAGCAAGCTAAACATACAAGGGAAGATAGTTTTAGTTTTCAATAATATTTTAGGATATGATCTGGATGTGAAGATGACATGGTCACACTGTATTGTATTTTACAAGGTTTATGTGTTGATTTGATTTGATCTTGAAAATGAGCTTCTTGATTTTTTAATGATTTTGAATTGTTGTATGCTTTTACCAATTTTATGTTAGAATATTGGACAAGATTAGTGGGTTCAAATTGTGGTTAGTTGGAAGTATTTTATTCAGTGACAGATAGAAAATGAATTAAAAAACACATTTTGAAATACATCGATCCATGTTATATTCTACAGAAAATACTGATTTTTATGTAGAGTTGCTGGGCGAGCAGGACAATGGTTGAGTGAATTGCAACACATGCTTATAATTCACGAGACGAGCCAAGTGCTTGCTGAGCGAGAAAGAGTTTTTTGGACCTTGAAAAAACATGTTTTTAAATATCTCTAAATGCTAAAATTGATTTATCTTTTACTATATTGTTATATTTGATCAATATATTGTATTTGAACATTATTATGATGTAATGATTGATAAATTGAAATTTATACTGAGTTCAAGAGGGAGGGTAATTGAACTATTAAAAATTTATCTTTTTGATCCCAAAAATTCGTTTTAAACAAATGATAGTTTTCAAGAATTTCTTCAACCAATGGTTTACAAGTGCGGTTAAAAAAAATAATCAATTTCAATTAGAAAACAATCGATTTAATTTCACTCAATAGTACAAGTAAAGAAAATATCAATCAATTAAATTAATGAGAATGAACAAGAAGGTTATTGAATTAACTAGATTTGGTAAAATACATGCAGCACAAAGACTAAAAGAAATTAGAAAGTATTTAGTAGAAAAAAATAAACACAATTCCCATAATTAATAACTAGTTCAATTGAATACATAGTAATAAACTGATTTATTTAAAAAAGAATTGAATTATTTTTAAACAGAGATTTGAATATGTAACAGAACCAAGCAAAGAGTAGAGAGATTGAACTTGCAGGAGTTATACTGGTTCACCCTTCTACAAGGGCTACATCCAATCTTTCTTGCAACCAAGCAAGAAAAATTTCACTAATTTTCACTCAATTGTACAACCTACAATCAAGACAAGATCGTGCACCTTACAAGAATCACAACAATATTGCATCTTGAACCTTGCACCCTGAAATTTCAGATACCTAAGACATACTTACATCAACCACACTATTTTCCACTATAACAATACAAAACAACATCTAAGTTTACAAATATTACAAACTTAAATGTTTTTGGAGTCAATTTTGAAAGAAATAGATTCGAAAGTAAAACTCCATAAAATCTTTTCTGGTTTTGCATATGACGTGAATAATGTAGAGCTCTTCAAAAAACCAATAGCAACAACTTGTAAAAATCCTTCTTGATCTCTATTTTTCAATTCTTGATTTTTCTTCTTGAAAAATGAAATTCACACAAGTATATTCAAAGAAAAATCCTTTTGTATCTTGTTGTTTTTCTGTGTATTATTTTTCACACTTTTAAAATCTGCACAGAATAGAGTTATTTAAAAGAGATACAATTTAGTTTTAAAACAAATTGGAAAGTAAGTTGCAAATAAATTATTATTAGGCAAAAATAAATCAATTTAACATATTGTTAAACCAATTTATTTTACCAAAACAAAATTTTTTAAAATATGTTTTTCAAGAATAGTTTCAATTAACTTTGTTATGATTTCTTGAGTGTGCCCGTTGATTTTCTTTATCTTTGCACATGAACTCGTCAACTTCCAACCATACACACACTAGACTAACACAATGTCTTCTTCACTTTGCCTGACTTTGACAAGGTTTCTTTTGTTTGATTTCATCAAATACTAAATCTATGAGATTTCTTAGCATTTAAATTGATTTTGGTGTATATATACGATTGAAAAATTGCTATGGTTTTGTTGTGATATAATACGAGCTATGTTGTAAACATAGTTATTTATAGGGAGAGAATACTATGTTGAGATATATATGTTGTGTATTGATTTTGAGACTCTAAAGTAGATGATCCTATTAGACTCACATAGAAGAAAATATTAGGTAATGAGAGTCGAACGAGGTTCCTATGACCTAGTATGTGGTGTGAAAAGGAATTGTTTATGGTAGTTAGTTAATTTATCCTATCATATAAGTGTGTAGACTAGTTCCTATTATATAGCTTTACTGTGGTGACAACTTAGTGAATGTAGTATGAAATGTATAAATCTTTGAGTACACACGAGTCTTTTAGAATTGGAGTCAATTGTTTGTGATGTTGATGTCTTTGAGTTATGATAAGAGAGGTAGTCAGTTGGGCTTAGATTTAAAAAATATTTAATTTTGATAAATATTAATGTTTGAATTGAAGTTGTATATATTAAAATATATGGATGAGTTGTGATTTAAATATATTTGATGAGATTTATACACCTATAAGTTTTTGTTTGAAAACTCTTAACTTATCATGTTTTGTGGTTTGTATTTTGTTTATCACTTATAACAATAATTTATTACATGTGACTAGATATTGCCAAAGACATATTTTGATTTCTTTTGAAGAAACCAGAATAATAAATGTAAATATATATAAATATGAATGTGATAAATATTATGAATGAATTTAAATGATAAAATTGTAATAAGGAAATGTTACACATAACACCATTAATATTAATTTACATTATATTTTGTTAGTTATTATTTCATTAATTTTAATTTAATACATTATTTGAAAAAAAGTATTATACAATTTTTTTCTAAAAAATATTGTTTAATTTGAATTAATTAATTTTTAAATTTTTCAGTTGTGAATTTTTTTAAGAGTAAAATGGAAAAGTAGAGTAGAATTCAATTCTCGCTATTTCTTTAGGCCACGGTGGACCATTCATTGTCCAAACTCTGAATATATAGAACAAAAATAATTAAAGTGGGAGAAATTTAATTCTATAATTTTCTTAAAATGTTTATTTAAAAAAAATCGTCATACAACTATGTTACTCAATTCGTAAGTTTATTTATATTGATCTGGCTTATAAAAAATCAATTCAGGACAATTATAACGTGACAAAGAAAAATTCAATTCACGTAAACAAATAGATTGATAGAGACACCAAAAAAAAAAAAAAGAAGACTAAAATTACAATTTTTTCCTCAACTTTACTTGACAGATTTTATAAAATGTATAATATTTATCCATTTCTTATTTTTATATACGTTTTATTTTTTTTAATTTTATTCTAATTGAAGTTTGTATTTAGAAGTAAGTTGAGTAAGAAGAAGAAAAAAATAATGTATTATGAAAAAATTTAATTAATTACTTAAGTTAATTAATTACATATGAAAAGAATAAAGGTGTGATTTTTTTTTTAACTCAAATTACACCTCTTTTAAGTTCAGACACTAAAATTATAAAAGAAATTAAAATTACTATTAAAAATACATTCGCATTCACGTTTTTATTATGCTAAAATATATATAATTTTATTATTTTATAAGTAAATAATTAAAATATAAAAAAATAATATAACTTGATATATATAATTTTGCAAAAATAATATTAAAAATTATATAATCATTATTTAACTATTTCAAAATAAAGAAGTTATTTAATTATTTATTTAATTAAATAAATAAATAAGTAAACTATATAAATGGTATCTCTATATCCAAAAATAAAAAAATGATGAATTTACAATTTTAGTGAGAAAAATAGAAAATTGAAGTGTGTGTGGCTTCTGATATCTCATAAAGTGTGTGGCCATTAGCCATAGAATTTCACCTTTTTATCCTTTGCACAATAGCCTTCTGCAAGTGTAGCCATGGCTTCTGCTACCATCACATGCAAGCTTCCACTGCTTTTGAGCTTCTTCTTCTCAGTTTGGTTTCTGGGTGCAAGTTCCGATTCTCTTCAGAATGTGGGGGCACTTCCCCCAACATGCCAGCGCATAGAATGCCCCAGCTATGATGTCATACAAGTTGGAAATGGCTACGAAATCCGCCGCTATAATTCACCCGTTTGGATTTCCAACAACCCCATTCAAGACATTTCCCTTGTTGAAGCCACAAGAACCGGCTTCAGGAGGTAATTTTATTTTCATCTATGTCACACAGTAAAAGTTTTTGAATTGGTTTTGTGAAGATGGGTTAAGTTTAAAGTTAATTATTGAAAAATATAAATAATATTATCATGTTATGAAGAATGATTAAATAAGATACATGAAGTGTTAGGAATTTATTTTTAGGTTAGAATACTTATGTTTTGGACTGAAAGTGTTTTGAGTTTCATCATGACCCGTTGGTGTTTAAGGTCTCTCACACAATTAATTCACATGAAGTTGTTATATTGATTGATGTTTTGATGAGGTTTGTTGTTTGTTTAAATGGGGTTGCTTATTACCGTGTTTATGATTACTCAAGTGGTTGTTAAACCAAATGACATGTTTTTGGGGGTAAGAACAAATTTATCCATAAATTCTTCTAAGAAAAAGAATTAAAAATTTAAATAAATTTTTTCATATGTGAAATGATAAGAACCTACTTCTACAAATTAATTTGTTAATGCAAGAGTTAGTTTATGTTGATAGAGAATAGCATGATTTTTTTTTTTGGGAGAAGAGATTTCCATAGTTTATCTAACATGTCTATGCAGATCTTAAAATTGAATATAGCCACGTTTGTCGGAGAAAAAGAACCCTTATCTAATTTTAGCTTTTTTTTTTTTTTCTAATCAAGTTTATGAGTAATACAGTGATTCTGGGCATTGATTTGTTCATTCTCTGTTGAAAATAGATAGCACATTCCGTTTATTTGAGATGTGGTTTATGCATTTTGGTAACTGAAGTTGGAAGAATTTATTTTGTATGTGTGTGGGTGGTATTATTGACTGTTATTTATGATTTACCTATGTTTTCCTTCAGAAAAGAAAAACTGTTATTACTTATTTTTATCTTCTAAGGTCAGAACCCAATTTAGAAGGTAAAAATAAATTAATTTCTCTACAAGTTAAAATTAGTTTGCAAGTTAAAAATAAGAATTTAGAGAAGTAACATAAGAGAACTTCTACATATTTTTTTATAGATAAACTAATTTTATGAGCTTTATTTCATCTTATCATTTTATTTTTCTCTCCTAAAAGTGTTTATATGGTATAATATCCTTAAGATTATGTATTGCATATTTGATTGAATGAATTAAATCTAATTCATTATTTATCATGTTAATATAGTTCTGGTTTAGATTTATTTAAACTTATTTATTGCATATTTGATTGAATACAGTAAACTAATTCATGGTTGAATGTGACTATATCTTGAACCTAGTCAACCTAAAGAACTGAAGCTTGCAAGAATATCTTGAATTCCTACTAGGAAGCCAAAAATCCTAATTATAGTAATAACAAAATAAAATAGCTGTTTTTGATTGGGGTTACTATTCTGTAGCACTAGTAATAAGACTGCAGGAAAATTGCATATGACTGGCTGCAATTGCATCATAGATTTTAAAATTGTAAATTTGAAGCCACAATTATGATATCAGATCAGAATTTAAAACTATGAATTTGATCATAAGTTTTTCTACACTGCAAAAGGTTTTCTCAGTAAGTGCTTATTTATGGCAGAGGATAGTCACATCCAAGGAGCTAATTAAATTTGAGTAAGCTTTTTGTTTTTGTTCAGGCTATTTGATTATATTCAGGGTAAGAACAGCTACAAGCAGAAAATTGAGATGACAGCACCTGTGATCACTGAAGTATTACCCAGTGATGGACCTTTCTGCGAGTCCACATTTGTTGTGAGCTTCTATGTGCCGAAAGAGAACCAAGCAAACACGCCTACTGGAAAGGACCTTCAGGTTCAAAGATGGAAGACTGTGTATGTAGCAGTTAGACAGTTTGGCGGGTTTGTCAAAGATTCTAGTGTTGGGGAGGAAGCTGCAGCCTTGAAGGCTAGTATTGCTGGAACCAAGTGGGGTGCTGCAGTTGAGAAGAGCAAGAAAGCCGGTCATACTTCTGTTTACACTGTTGCACAGTACAATGCCCCTTTTGAATATGATAACAGGGTGAATGAGATATGGTTCTTGTTTGACCTTGAGGATGGACTGCAAACCATGTGAAAATATATACCAGATAAATAAGCACTTTCAACATGAAAGCAATATGCAGAGTGCAGAGTGCAGACTGAGTGAGGTGTCAGGACATCTTGAATGGATGAATAAAGTGTTTCACATTTAGCTAAAATACTGCTTTCTGATTGACTTGCTTTTAGTTTCATCATAGCTATAACAATTGAAACTTTTTATCATGAATTGATGTGGGTGTTGAAATGGGAATGTGGTACATATATATTTTTACTTTGTTTGAAACAAGTCTGCACTCAAAGGAAATGTGATTGCCATCCTCTCTGAGTATCATATACTTAGAGTGAATGATATTTTCAGTAACTTCAATTTTGAGTACCATAAGTTACCTGTTATAAACTTCACTGCAAATAGTGTAAATTAGAAAATGAGCCTTGATTGATAAGAAAAATTTCAATAAAAGGCCGAAGATGTTTGTAAGATTTCGCCAAATCAGCGTTCAAAAACCAAGTTTTGTTCACATTTTTTGTTTGAATTTGTAACAAATTTATTTCCCCTCCTTGGCTTCAATATAGATTGATAAGTTTAGCTTCAAATCAGTATGTGACCTTATGCGATTTTTTGTTATATAGTTTGTCGAAGTTTAAAATGGTTTCTTTAGATTACATTAAAGGAGCAAACTTGTATTACTGCAAAACAGATCGGGAATTAGAGGCCTACAGCTTCAAATTAACGTCCTTTCAGTTGGACTACCGTTACAAATGTTCACAATAGAAACCCACTTGTTGCTTCATGTAATGTAATTTTAGGACTGAAGTAAATTATTTGTCTTAACTGCTGCAAAACAGTACCGCATGTCTTCAGTGTTTCTTGTACATGAATAGGATCCTGCTAGTGAAATTCATAGTAACAGCAGGAGTATCACGACCAAACAAAGCCTTACAAGAAGACATGCCAATGTTCTGATGCATCGAAGAATTGTACTAAAATTGGACCCATGGCAGCATAGGAAACCAGGTCTTAGGATTGCAAAAATCATAGCACAACAAATACATCTCAAAGGTTTTGTTTAAATCCTGAGTCTGACTCTGGATGGTAAGCTAAACTTATTACAAGTGTGGCTCCTTAACAAGTTCTACCAAAAGGAACTGGTGAAAACTTTGTCTCTGTCTCATACTATATTATTGATAAATAATATAATATTGATAAAAGCATCATCTACTATCTTACCAGTGAAACCAGGTTTTAACCCCACAAAATGACCAAACTTGGTCAATCTATCAACAACCACCATAATGTTAGTGAAATCATGAGAAAGCAGGCAAATTGGTGATACAGTCCATTGCAATTTCATATACAATTTGAGGTATAGGAAGTGGCAGCAATAAGTCAACTGAGAGTATTTGGTCTATTTTAGCCGGTTGACAAATATTGCATTCCCTAACAAATGCTCGATTTCTTGTTGCATGCATGACCAGTAAAACTTTGAGCAAATCCCTGCAATTGTTTTGGTGCTGCCAACATGCACTCCCACTTAAGAAAAATGAAACTCCTGCATTAAGTAACTAATCAGATTGCTATCTTTAGGAACCTTAATAATGTGTTTCCATAGTAATAATTCATTGTTGGTTGTATAATATGGAATCCTACCTGGATGGGGACTTGCACCCTTTGAAAATTTTCATCAATTTATCATCCTTTTGAGTCAATGTCACTACATTCTGCAACTAAACATTTTCTCGGGGCACGATAATTCACTTCATGTGAACCGTACTGAGAACATTACTAAAGCAACACCTTTTCAATGCAAGATGATTTACTTCAAGACCCTACGAAGAAGGCTACCAAAGTCACACCTTTGTGCAGGATGATTCACCCATGTGAACCCTGCAATGAAGGCTATCAAAGCCATACCTTCTCGGTGCACAACGATTCACGTGAACCCTACTAAAAAGACTCCCAAATCAACACCTTCTTAGTGTTAAAGACGATTCAGTGAACCTTATTGAGAAGGCTACCAAAACAACACTTCTTGATGTAAGATGATTCGCTCCATTTGAATTCTGTCGCGAAAGTTGCCAAAGCAACACCTTCTCGGTGCACACCTTCTCGGTGCAGGATGAAATGTGAATCCTACTGAGAAAGATGCCAAAGTCACACTTTGGTACAAGTGTTAGATCTAATGATAGAGAGAAGGATAGGGAGCGGAAGGTGTATTATAAAAGGAAGTTTAAAGAGAACGATGGAGGTTGTTACGGTAGTTAGGGGTTGGTAACGAATTGTGTATGAGAGGTTGGTCTATATATAAAGACTAACCTTTGTTAGATAAGGAAGATTTTTTGAAGATTTGTGATTTGAGTGACACGATAATACTTGTATGAAAGGAGTGATTGGTTCCTTTACGAGATTCTATTATTTTGTTTTCATCAATAAAGAATTCTTTTAAATTTATATTGATTGTTTTCCTTCAAGCGGTATAGCGATGAGTTAGTAGAGTAGGTGAAAAGGTTCAAGCGTGCTAGTGGGGATAGTTGGAAATGCATTTTTAATAGGAGGGTAACAATTAGTCGATCGGGATAGTTGGGAGTATGTTTTTAATAGGGGGCAGGGCAATTCACTCCATATGAACCTTGTTGAGAAGGCTTCCAAAACCACACCTTCTTACTGTAGGATGATTCACTTCATGTTAATCCTATCGAGATCTTGGTGCACATGATTCACTCAATGTGAACGCTTCCGAGATGACTCCCAAAACCACACTTTTTCGGTGTTGGATGATTCACTCCATACAAACCCCTATGGGAAAGCTACCAAAGCAACATCTTGGTGGAGGACGATTTACTCCATGTGAACCTTGTCAAGAAGGCTCCCAAAGCAACACTTTCTTGTGTAGGATAATTCACTTCATGTGAACCCTATTGAGAAGGCTACCAAAGCAGCACCTTCTCGGTATAGGATGATTCATTTCATGTGAACTCTATCAAGAAGGCTAGGAAAGCCACAACTTGGATGAGGATGATCAACTCCACATGAACCCTATTGGGAAGGCTCCCAAAGCAACACTTTCTCGGTGTTGGACGATTCACTCAGCGTGAACCCCACTGAAAAAGTTACCAAAGCAACACTTTCTCGATGCAGGATGATTCATTCCATGTGAACCCTGCTAAGAAGGCTCGCAAAACTGCACCTTCTTAGTACAAGATGATTCACTATATCTGAACCTTGTCGTGAAGGCTCCCAAAGCAAAACCTTATGTATGATAATTCACTTCATTTAAACCCTACCAAGGTAGCAACTTAGTCTAGAACAATTCACTCCATGTGAACTTTACCAAGAAAATATAAGGAAGCAACATCTCGATCTAGGGAGCCATGAACATTTATGCATATCAACTACGACAATTTATAATGTACAAACTCTATCTTCGAGTTCGAAAACACCCTCTTGATGTAACTCACCCCTGGAAAACTTTACCAATTTTTTTCATTCTTAGTCACAAAAGCAAACAATGCAGACATTATCAAACGAACAAAGCACAGAAGACTAAGAATGCTTAGAAATATACTCACAAACCCGAGGATCCTCCCACTCATAACCATCCTTCAAGAGAAAAGCATTCTCGGCTTACTCCTTTGCTTCTTTCGCATCGCATCCGACGGTTACGATCACCATTGCTTTATATCCATAGTATCACCAACATATTTGTTATGCACACCCCTCAAGATGTTCTCAAAACAGACTCAAGACTTTTCATAGGATTTCACTTACTCGAGCTTGGCAGGTTATTATACCATACATATATGATGACATCCATTAAAAAAAATGAATTTTTCTTTCGAGATTCATCACAATACACTAGATCTTGAGGGCTAGTATATTACACGACTCATAGATCGAGATAATTTAGGTCAAACATTAAATAAACTGATAAACTAGAAACATATCCGTCTTGTTGAGAAGTACTAAACATGCCTTAGAAGTATTAGGCAAGACCGAGAAATACTAGTCTTATTGAGAAGTACTAGTCTTGCTGAGAAATTTAACGTAAATAATTGTTTTTTATGCTAAAGACGTTTTTCAGTATTATAATAGATAACTTTTTTCAAAAAATTAAAAAGAGTTTTTGTTTTAAAAAAAGAACGACTTTATGTTATAATTGATTACATATAAGAATAATCAGTTATATAATATATTAGATTTATTGAAAACAAATGTCTAGTAATCAATTACAATAACTAGAAATTGGATATATCAAAAAGGAAGAAACAAAGAGAAGAGGGAAAATGAAGAGTTTTAAAATTTAATATTATGTGAAATTTAAAATCATCAAATTATCTAATTTTTTTAAAATTAATTATTCCATCCAAACAAAAGAATAAGAAAAATTCGATTTTTACAAAAATAACCAGAACATTGTGAACAAAAATTCCACCCGCCATTTTTTCATAACTGGAAAGGCAACTTCTGGCAACCCAATATTCAAACTTCTTCTCACTGGCAGAAGTTTTTCATGAAAAAATTTCCCTAACTTTCCCTTTTGAAAGAATTCGTTTAAGAAGTGAAATGGAAGCGATTTTGTTCACCACCTTGTCTTCGCGCTTACACATCACAGTTGATTCAGTGCAAAATCAAAGCTTGCTGAATAAAGCATACAAAAATGTGGAATTGGAAAGATAGCTGAACAATCCAAAACCCCTTTTCAAAAATGGTTATCCCCTGTTTTTTCCCAACTAATTCCACTCAAACCAAGCATGTTATCACAAGGATCTGTTTGTTTTTCAGAACCCAATTCTCAAATTGGCCCATCAAACCAATGTTGATAAGAACACAGCAGTTCCATTCGCAAGCATCGCCAGAATTTCAGAACAAAAGAGGATTTTGCTTCCAAGACTGCGTCTTCCTCTTGCAGCACCTGCGGGAGCACAAAGACGTAAACTGTGGCAGAACGCTTCACTCTCTTTTGGTTAAAAGCGCCCTCTTCATGGATGTCTTTATACAAAACAATATGATTAGATTTTATGGGGATATTGGGGAAGTTCAGAATGCACGTAAGTTGTTTGATGAAATTCCTCTGCCGAGTTTGGTTTCTTGGACCAGCTTGGTCTCTTGTTATGTTCACGCGGGGCAACATGAAATGGGTCTGAGCTTGTTTCGTGGCATGTGTCGGTCTGGGGTGCGCCCCAATGAGTTTGGTTTTTCTGTGGCCCTCAAGACGTGCAAGGAGATGTGTGATGCTGTGATGGGAAAGGTCATTCAAGGTTTGGTAATCAAAAGTGGCTTTGCTTCGCATAGGTTTTGCAGTGCTTTGATTCTTCACATGTATGCCGATTGTGGGGATATTGAGAATTCGAGGAAGGTTTTTGATGGGGTTTGTTATGGTGAAAGGTGTGAGGCATTGTGGAATACTTTGCTCAATGCTTATGTGGAGGTGTCTGATGTGAAGGGTTCTCTGAAGTTGTTTCATGAGATGGGGCACTCTTCTGAGTCACGGAACCACTTTACTTACACAATCATTGTTAAACTCTGTGCTGATGTGTTGGATGTTGAACTTGGGAGATCTCTTCATGGTCAGATTGTGAAGAGTGGGATTGAAAATGATGTTGTCGTGGGTGGGACTCTTATTGACTGCTATGTTAAACTGCAATTATTAGATGATGCTCGTAAAATTTTTCAAGTTCTCGATGAGAAGGATAACGTGGTAGTATGTGCTTTACTTGCTGGGTTTAATCAAGTCGGAAAATATAAGGAAGGACTTGCATTATATGTTGATTTTCTTTCTGGAGGTAATAAACCAGACCCATTTACTTGCGCAAGTGTTGTCAGTTTGTGCTCAAGTTTGGAGACACAGCTTTCTGGTTGTCAAATTCACTGTGGTGTCATCAAACTTGGCTTCATGTTGGATTCATATATTGGCAGTGCATTTATCAACATGTATGGAAATTTTGGGATGATGTCTTATGCTTATAGATGTTTTCTTGACGTTTGCAATAAAAATGAAATATGTGTAAATGCCATGTTGAACACTTTAATTTTCAACTCAAATGATTTGAAAGCTATAGAGCTGTTTTGTGGGATGAGGGATGTTGGTATTGCACAAAGCAGTTCTTCAATCAGTTATGTTCTGCGGGCTTGTGGGAACCTTTCTATGCTTAAAGGCGGACGGTCTTTTCATTCTCTCGTGATTAAAATTCCTTTTGAAGATGACTGTAGATTGGGCTTAGAAAATGCTCTTCTTGACATGTATATTAGATGCAGAGCTATCGATGATGCAAAATTGGTTTTCAAAAACATGCCGATACGAAATGAGTTTTCCTGGACTACTATCATATCTGGATGTGGTGAATCAGGGCACTTCCTAGAAGCCCTGGGGATCTTCCGCGATATGCTTCAATATTCAAAACCCAGTCAGTTCACTTTAATTAGTGTTATTCAGACTTGTACAGAAATAAAGGCAATACATGTAGGAAAACAAGTCCAATCCTATATCATGAAAGTGGGATTTGAATATGATCCGTTTGTTGGAAGTGCTCTGATTAACATGTATGCAGTATTTAAACATGAAACTTTGAATGCTTTACAGGTCTTCTTGTGCATGAAGGAGAAGGATCTTATCTCTTGGAGTGTCATGTTAACAGCATGGGTTCAAAATGGTTATCATGAAGAAGCAGTTAAGCATTTTGCAGAATTCCAAACTCTTCCCATTTTTCAGGTTGACGAGTCTATCTTATCCAGCTGTATTTCAGCTGCTGCTGGCTTAGCAGCATTGGACATAGGCAAATGTTTCCATTCCTGGGCTATCAAAGTTGGCCTTGAGGTTGATCTTCATGTGGCTTCTTCCATTACTGACATGTATAGTAAATGTGGAAACATTAAGGATGCCTGCAAGTTTTTCAATACTATCAGTGACCATAATTTAGTAACCTGGACAGCTATGATATATGGTTATGCTTATCACGGGTTTGGTAGAGAAGCTATTGACCTGTTTAACAGAGCTAAAGAAGCTGGGTTGGAACCTGATGGTGTCACCTTCACTGGGGTTTTAGCTGCTTGTAGTCATGCTGGACTAGTGGAGGAAGGTTGCCAATATTTTAGGTACATGAGAAGTAAATACAACAGTGAATTAACTATAAATCATTATGCCTGCATGGTTGATCTTCTTGGTCGGGCAGCAAGATTGGAAGAAGCAGAGGCTGTGATAAAAGAAGCTCCATTTCAGTCAAAAGCTCTTTTATGGAAGACTTTGCTAGGTGCTTGCACTAAACATGAGAATGCTGAGATAGGAGAAAGAATATCAAACATCCTTGCTGATCTAGAACTGAATGAACCCTCAACCTATGTTCTACTATCTAACATTTACGCATCAGCATCAATGTGGAAAAATAGCATAGAGTTGAGAAACAAAATGGTAGAAGGAAGCATTACTAAGCAACCTGGTAGTAGTTGGATTCAGTTGGCAGGTTAAAATTTCCTGCATCTTAATAAATGTGAAAAGCATATTTATCTGTGGATTGGAACATTACTTAGCTTAAAGCCTTAAATATAATGTACAGTGGTCTATGACAAGATCCATAGTTAGAACCATTGGTTTTATGCAACCATGCAGAACTGTGGCTTTTGGATAGTGGGATTGGAGTAATCAATTTCCAAATTTTAAATAATATTACTAAGAATTTCAGCGGTGCTGAACTCAGCAATTCTGCCATTATTTACAGAATGGAATTTGGTAGAAGCTACAACTGTATATAGAAGGAGGATTGTAGCCTTTTCATTCTCCCAACTCCCAAATTATATGAATGATATGGGAATGGATCCGACGTAAGGATTAAGAGATGACATGAACTTATATTCTAAAATGTGAATGGTTTGAATTTCTTTATTTTTTGTTGTAATCAGAACTGTAAGAAGAATGACCATGTTCTCTTCCAAGGTCCTTTGTTTAATTTATGTTTTCAAAATTCCTGCATATGATAGTATTAAACTATCTGGGGTCTTAGTTTCATCAGTAATATGAGAATTCAATGTGCAGTTTTGTGTACCCTTTTATTCAATATTCAATTTAGCACCAATATCTGACACTATCTTTAACACTTATTAGCACTTATTCTTCTTCTTCTTATTATTTATAGTTCCGTATTTTTCTTTGTAGAGTTTTAGATTTTTCTTATTTTGAATTTAATAGTCGTGGAGTAAGAAGATTATCATTGACTAGTTCAAAAGCTAGCCAGCACCGAGTGCCTTGTCATTCTGTATTTGGTTAGATCATTGTTTTCTTTTGACAAACTATTTTATAAATAATTTTGAGAAAAAAAAAAAATCTCTGCAAGTTATAACAAAATAATGTGTAAAATAACAATAAATTAAAAAAAATTAGGTGAGATAATTTTTATAAATTAGTTTGTATATAAATTAATTTTAATTTATAAAAAAATGAATTCTTTACTCCTTTTCATATAAAAATTGCTGATAAAAAATTATGGAAAAATTAGTCCAAACATGAAATTTTTATTATAAATAACGGACAAAATAGTGTACAAATGAGTTTTATCTACAATTGTTACTTTTACTATATTATTATTATTATTACTATTATAATTATTTTTTGTTTTTTTAGTTAATATCCGAGTTTACAAAAAAAAACTATGTACTAAAATTGACCCATAAGAATTTAAAATGACTTTATTTATTTCTAAAAGGAATGTTTTTATGAAACTAATTAATTATTTGCTTTTATAGTTTTTATGAATTTAAAATTTAATATAAGGGATGTTTTTATGAAAATAATTAATTATTTGCTTCCACTACAGAACTTAACAATGTGGCAAATTATAGAGCTTTGTTAACCCCGCTTGAAGTGCCTCATGACTAGCTCTAAATCATGGAGAACCACCACTTCCTCTACAAACCATACTTTTTTTTCCCAAGAATCAAACACAATAAGAACCCTAACTAGTTCAAAAAAGCTTCTAGTGTACCTTGGTGGTCTTTCTAGGGTTTTCATAGCCTTGACTGAACTTCTAGCTAGCTTCTGTTGAAGTTGTTTTGGATGATTCAACCAAAAACCCTAATCTTGGAAAGTAGCTTCTGTTGAAGTTGTTTTGGATGATTCTTGACATTTCTCTGGGAATTTTTTCAAGATCAAGTATTTACCATATTTTTAAGGTAATGTTAATTGATATTTTTTTTCTTTATGGTAGTGTAGTAGATTGGTTTGATAAACAATTCTTGGTGATGCCATTTTGGATATATAAAATAAAAGAGATTCAAATAAGATTATTCATCTTACACTGTTCACAATTTCCAACAGTATTATTAATCATAATTTTTAACTGTGATTAGTCCATACATTATTAAAAAGATTACGTTGCTTCAGCTATGATAAAATTTTATTTAATTATAATATCATTTAAAATACTTTAGTTTTTGTTTTCATAATCACAACACATCCTAGTGTTCTTTTCAGTCTTTTGAAATAGCATTTGTTTCATTTTGCTTTGTCCTTTAACTCTTTTATTGTTTGAGTTTTGCACCCATTTTCTCCATTTTTTAGCTTTCACATTAAATTATGCATCTTGTGTTATTTAGCTTTCACATTGTCGAAGAATTTGAAAATTTAACCCTTTTCAGCATCAAGAAGAAAGTGAAAAGTCTTGAAGAAGAACTAGGAAGGCCTCAAAAAAGAAAAAAACACAGACCTAAGAAGAAGGATCCCTCTCGTAGGACAAAAAGAAACACAAAGGAGAAAGGGAAATAAGATCCAACCTTGGGGATTTGATAATTTATCAACTACAGGTTATCAGACTGATTTTTATAAGGTATTTCTGAACCTATTTTAATAGTAAATTTGGGTTGGTGTGATGCAAATTCGAAGTGTATTTTTCAATACTAATTTAGATTTACTTTTAGTTAATTTAAGTTATAAAAACCCTAGTCTTGTTTGGATATTTGCCTTTATTTTTAAATTAGGGTTAGTCTCCTTTTTCTGGTAATAATCTAAATTTCCAATAGTTACATTTATGAAAAATAAAATAAATAAGGAATAATTGTATACATAATTGATAACAAAGTTGAGGGAATTATGTTTACATCTTTTAATTGTTGTAGATATATTATTGATAAAGAAGAAAAAAAGTCTTATTTTTTTCTCTCTTTTTTCTTTCTCCTAGTTAGAATATTATTCACATAGTTATAACATAATGTGGTTTATACATTCATGTAAAATTTCTAATCCTTACGTTTTGTTTTCTATTTTCCCTCATCAAAAGAATATACTCTTCCATGAATTTTTTTTCAAGTCCATCAGCACTTGAAGACTAATTTTAATTTGCTTTTACACCCTTATCAATGCAACAACCTTCTTCCAGATGTTATTCTAACAAGCTAATTGAAGTTAATCTCAACTTCAATTGGTCGGTGATTATTACTTTTGTTAATATGTCTCTTAGGTTATTATTTCATAGAATCCTTCTTGATGCTAATATTAATTCCCTAAGAAAATCTTTTTAAAGTGAAGGAGACAAATATGTTTTCATATCAAACATTTTTTTGAAAGAATCTCAACTCTTTTTTTTAACAAAATTAACTCATGTTGATGTTATACTCAACTTTTATAATGGTAAGATATCCAACTAAAAGTGCAACCAAAATGTAACTAATGATATTTATTTAATAACTAAATTTAACTTCAAAGTTTGCATCTCAAAATCCGTTTAACTACTTACAAATAAGCTTTACCTAGATTTGACATCAATATGTTAATAACTCTCATTTCATGGCTAATGCTTGGCCCATATAGATCATTGTGTACATGAAATTTTTAATTGCTAAAGCATATGAAATTTCAGTCATGAACTCTTTTCCTCCTCCATCTGAGGGGACTAATCATTGAATAAGTGAAAAGGTTGACCAAATGTGTTCTAATAAATTTGGTGGTAGCATGTTGAATCTTTGTAAAACATGGTTGATGTACTTAACATAAGATAATGACAAAATGCCTCTTTGCTTATGTCTCATGATTTGCATTCCAAGGATCCTTTTTGTTGGACTCAAGTCCTTCGTGTTAAATTCTTTGACAATTGTTGCTTCAAACTGTTGATCTTGTCCATGTCTAAACTGGCTACAATCATATCATCAACATAAAGTAGAAAAATGATATAACTAGACTTATATATCGTGAAGTAACAATAGTGGTTGACATTACACTTTTGAAGACTAATTTTCTGCATGAAGCTTTCAAACTTCTTGTATAATTTGTCTTGGATATTGTTTCAAACCATACAAGCTTTTCTTTAATTTGCACACCATATTTTTTTCCTTTCTTATCAGAAACCTTCAGGTTGATGCATGCAAATTTCCTCGTCTAATTCATGAAGAAATGAAATTTTTATGTCCAATTGCTTAAGTTAGATCCCTTCACTAAAATAAATACTTAAGACTAACCTTATAGTGTGGAGCTTCATTACTAGAGCAAATATTTATGTGTATTCAACTTCTTTCTTTTGTCGAAATCATTTGACAAATAGTTAAAATTTGTATCTCTTGGAGACATCATGATCCTCCTTCACTCAACAACAAATTTGTTGTGAAATTTCATTTTTCCATACTAGTCCCATGTTTGATTGGATACTAATGAAAAATTCGATTTACTAGTATCTAAATTTTGACATACTTCCTTGTAGTTTTTAGGCTCTCATTCACCATTTAACAATATATAATTCAAGTATTTCCTATTAGGGATGTGAGGCTGAGAAGACATTCTCAAAGTACGAGTTGGAGTATAAGGCTATGGTGTGTCAAGTTGTTAATCATGATAATTTTCAATCATTCCTCTAGGTGAGGAGTATTAATTATAAAAGTTTTTGGAGCACCATCCACCTCTACTTATGCTAGGCCCTCCATTCTAAGTTGCTTCACAACCTTATACATCACTCTTTCATTTTGTTTTCATTATCCATGGAGGTACCCAAACTCATCCTCACCATAATTGATGAAAGTGAACTTTTTTGATTTAGGATCAAGTTTATTGCTACCTTAATCACTAATATATACATATGCTACACAACCAAAAACTCTAAATATGAGAGTTTCATCACCGAGCCTTTCCATACCGCTTCTGGTATTTTGTGCTCCAATGGTACCATGAACCTTAGTTGATTAAGTAAGGTGTTGTTAACTACTTCCTAGAACTATTTGGTAAGCTTGACTACAAATGCAAGATTCTTGCTCTTTTAGTCAACCTTCAATTCATATGCTCAACTAATCATTATGTTATGGGATACTTGATAAGGTCCTCTCCATTTTTATCCCATGCTTATAGCAAAACTTCTTAAATATATCGTTTTCATATTCACCACCATTGTTAGTTATAAGTTTTTTTTTTTTTTTATCTTGAATTCTGCCTCATTTTCTACCATGACTTTCCAATCTTAAAAGTCTCAAATACTTCTTACTTATGTTTCAAAAAGTATATCCATACTTTACTAAAATGATCATCAATAGAAATAGTAAAGTATTCCTTCCCACTAATGGATGAGACAATTATTAAACCCCAAAGTGAACAAGCACATGTTTCTTCTCCTTCTAGGTTCTTCAACTTGTTTAAAAGCTAACTCAATTGTGCTTTCTAAGTATATAGTCTCCACATATGTCCATTTCTGCTAATTGAAGACCTGGTAGTTTATCCTTTGAGTGTTTGATCTTTATCTCTTTCTCACTCATACGGAGTAATTTTTGGAGTAGTAGATTAGCATTTTCATTTGTTGCAACTTAAAACCTTTTTTTACCATGCGCAACTGTCATTGCATCTTTTAAAATCTTCACCAATAATCGACATGGAAGACTGTTGTGTAACCACTAGCCAATTGACCTATTGTCATTAAGTTCTTAATTAAATTAGGTATATGTCTAGCATTTTTCAATTACCAAACAAGCTCTTTCAACGTAATTTTTGTCAAACCTTTCAACAATATCATAGGATTTTTTATTATCAAGGTAAACTCAAGATTATCAAAGACATAATTCTCAAAGAATTATCTCTAAGAAGTAGCATGAAGAGATGCTCCAAAATTTAACACCCAAGATTCTTCCTTGCTTTCTAAAGAACATATTAACACGTTGTAACCTTCTGAGGTGGAGGTAACATTTATGTAAACCTTTCCCTTTTTTATTCTTTAATACAATCTTGCACTAAGTTTTATAATGTCCAACCTTTCCACAATTCTAAGACTCAATGGTCTTCGAGTTAGGAAATTTTGATAATTCCTACATTTGGATCTCTTGTGGTCTTTTGGTTTGTCACACCGATATCCTTTAACTAAATTTTTTCCTCTTGATTCTATATGTAAAGGTGAAGAGCTTGACAATTCACCCAACTCTCTTTATTGAATCTTTTCATTGAGAATTAAATCACGAACGTTGTGAATTTTTAATTTATTACTTTTTAAAGAACTATTTATGGTTGTGACAATAACATTTCAACTTTCCAATAGAAAAGACAAAAGTATCAATGTTTGTATTTCTTCATCAAATTCAGTTCCAACAGAACTCAATTGGTTTGGAATTATATTGAGTTCATTGAGATGTTGTGTTGATATGTCTTCTGTCATTTATAAACTAAACAACCACCACATCAAATGGACATTGTTTGAGGTTGATGAATTTTCATGCATACAGGAAAGAGTCACCATACGACTCGCTATGGTTGATAATATTAGATGGACAATTCAGAGGGTTTGCCTATCAAGAAGAGCTCAATTTTCATCCTTAATACCCTTTATTTTTGTTTTGTAGTTTGAAATTTAGCAATAAATATGTTGTTTTGTGGTTTGAAATTAAAGTTCTCTCCTTAATTGTAGGCATGATATGAATAGGAGGTTGGGAAACTTATATGTTTTTCCATTGTTTTACATATGATTAACATTCATAAACTTTGTCTGTAAATTTGGTTCTCTCCTCCGTAAAAAGATCTCTCAAACATAACACATTCTCTCATCAATAAAGAATTTTGTTTTCTTTCCTTCTCTTTTGTTGCTATTGAGTTATGAGAGTTTTGAGCGTATATATCTGTAAGGTTTATTTGTATTTGGGATAGTAAGAAGTCTATAAACTTCATTTGTAATCTCTATTGTATTTTTGATGTGTAGATGTAGGCTATACGTTGAGCCAAATTTTATTGTCATTTTATTCACACTCTTTCGCTAATATTATAACTTCTAAATACACAAAAGTATCATCTAGTAACTTCTTATGGTATACACAACTATCATAATTACTTCTAGAGTAATGAATCATGATCAATCATAAAAGAATCAAATCTTTTATACCATTGTCAAGGAGAATAAAAAACACCTGCAAAATGATATAAAAGATTTAATTATTTTATGATTGATCATGATTACTCAAGAAATAATTATGATAGTTGTGTATATCATAAAAAGTTACTTTATGATACTTTTATGTATTTAGAAGTTATAATTTTAACATAAGAGTGAATAAAATAAAAATAAAAGATGGTTCAACATATAGCCTATATCCACCTATCAAAATTCTATGATTGATATAAAAATACAACGAGATTACAAAAAGAAGTTTATAGACTTCTTACAATCCCAAATCCAAATACACCTCACAAATGTATATGAACAAAACTCCCGTAACTCAATAGCAACAAAAGAGAAGGAAAGAAAACAAACTTCTTTATTAATGAGAAAATACATTATGTTTGAGATGATGATTTTACATAGGAAAGAAACAAATTTATACGCAATGTTTACGAATGTTAATCATTTATAAAATAATGAAAAAACATCGAATTTTCCTAACGTCTTATTTTATAGAAAGCCTACAATTAAGGAGAACACTTAAATTTCAAGCCAAAAGACAATATAGTTGTTTTCTTTGACTTAGAGCTTGAGGAGCTCAATGTTAAGACAACTTTCTACGTGGTGATATAGAAGAACAAATATTCACATTTCTTAATAGAGTGACATCACATTTCCTAGTTTTAAACAATGTAACATTCACCTCTCTTATTTTATTTATATTTAAAAAATTGTTTATAAAAGATTCTTTAATGATTATATTTAAACCTTTAATTTTGTTTTCACGATCTTTAATTGAAGTTATAGTTAATATAATATTTTTAAATAAAAGAAATGAGTATTACTTTACTAAAATTACAAATGAGGTAAATTTATTTATTAAAAGTATAAGAAATGTGAATGTTTATTCTAAAACTCCTATTGTATTTAATAAACTCACAATTTGTTTTTAAAATTTTAATATCCAAATCATTTTTGATAGATTTTATTTGTTTAAAAAAAAAAGGTTGAACAACCTACTACTTTCTTTTATAATTTTAATTTTACAAATATATTTTAAATAAGGTATATATTAATTTACTAATTACATTTTAATTTTAAAAAATATGAAAGAATAACTATAAAAAAAAATTATAAAAATTGAGGATAAATTATATTTTTTTATCTAAATATATAAGTTCAAGTTTTAAATTTAATTAATATTATAATTTAGTTGGGACTTATGGATTCAGTCCACTACTTAAGAGTCATTCAATCACAAGATTTCATAGCTCGGTTTAAATATTCTTTTATTTATTTTATAAAAACATGAACTATTTTATTTTACTTTACAATGCTGTTTAATTATATTTGACTTTAATTTTTAGGATAGGCAATTGCTTCCTACACCCCCATCAAATTTTGAATATTTGAGTTATATCCTTGAAAATTTAGATGAAAGAGGAATTCCATTGTCGTTGGCGGTGGACTGAGAGGGCTCCATCTCTTACCTCTTAAACCATCCAAAGCTGTCTGGCACCAGTCACCAAAGCACCAGCGCCACCACCTACTACAGTCATCACCACCGGAAAACCTCAGCCCACCGCCAATCACATTCAACCTCACCCTTCGTATAAATCTTTCAAGGGCATAAGTGAAATATTTAAAATTTGATGGTACAGAAGCAATTGCCTTTAGGATATCTTAATGTAAATTACAATTTTAACAACTGCCAATATAATTCTTTATATTTAGATAAAAATATTTGACAGTGAAGAAATTTAAGTTTTCCAATAATGACGTAACAATCTATTCTTAAAATTATAAATTCATAATTGTAGTTTTATTTTACTTTTTGTAATTTATTTCCTTAATTTTTAATAATTTTTATTTCTGATTTTATTACACAATTTTAATCTCTTAAATTTTGGTTATTGGTAACCGTATTCATTTTCAGATTAAAAAAAGTTGTCGTCATCAATTCAGTAATTCTCTTCAATTCTTTGAAAAGAAATTAAAAATATGGCGTTTCCTCTCAATCTTATTGTCCTATATAAAGCAACAAAAGAAAAACTATAAATAATTAAACTAAAATTGAACAAGGTTATGGATAATTAGAAATCAAAGAATCAAAATTGTATACAAAATTCAAAAAACTAAACTTGATAATTAAAATTAACTAAAACTACGAAAAAAATAGAAACTAAAATTAGAAATAGGACCAAAATTATGAAATTATAAGATCTTATCTTATGCTTGGATCAATTTGGTTGCTTATTGTCCCCGTAGCTGTCTTAATTCTCTTAACACCTTCAAATGCTTTTTATAAATTCAATTTTCAAGATTCAACCCCTTTTATTTTATAAGTTTATTTTGTGATAATTTTGGTTCTCATTAGTTAATCCCTCCAACATATAAAACATTGTTCCAAATGGTTGTAACCTCTGCAAGACACAATAATTTGGCATATTATAGGCAGCAGGGGTCAAAACCAATGGGGTGAGATTCCTATGGAAGCCATCTCAACAACATAAGAAATGCTTTGATTGGTATTGAATACAAATGAATGGGGATATCTTTTATATAAAGATCATCAACCATCAATGTTTACAATAATATGCCTAAAATCTTATTGTTCAATAATATACAAGTAAACTGTAGAATATACTATCATAGTTCATAGGCCACTAGTCCCATCTACTTTTCTGAGTCTTTCTAGCAAAGGCAATCTTGAAAGCAACTTTAACTGGGATGTTGAGCCGCATTCTGCAACAGTTATAGTTTCCCTAGTGACTTCTTATTATCCTGAACAGTTGCCCATGAATCAAAGAAAGAAAATATTTGAGATTTGTTAAGCATCCAGTGCATAACGATGAGAAAATGCTTTACGTAATTACCTTCCCAATCGAGAGAGTTCAGGTTCTGCCAATAGCATATCTTGAAGCGGTTTCATGTCAACTCGTTTATCGCCAGAGCTATAAGAACTACAAGAAATGTGATTGATGTTTTAGTTAAAGGATAGCATATATGAAAAGTGTTTGTGTTGTGTCTGTCCTTGTGAGTATTTACATAGGCTGTTATGAAAGCTAGCTTTGAGTTTGATCATTAAATTTTTTTTTTTTTTTTTGAACAGCGAAGAATTAAAATTAATAGAAACACTTAAGAGGTGTTCCTATCTGAGAGACTAAAACAAATAAATTACGGTGTTCCTATCTGAGAGACTAAAACAAATAAATTACGGCCAATCACATATAGTCCCATCAACTACAGATACATTATATAAAAACAAAACTCATCAAGCCCAATACTATCCTATAGGGCTAATAAAGAACGGTAAGATATAAAGTATGTATAGTTTCTAAATCATCAAGAGATAAGCATAATTCATCGCATGAACAGTCATCAATGTTTTTGGAGATGAGAAAACCAAATAGCTTAAAACTTTTGAGAGAGTTGATACAACTACAAGATGAAGAAGAAATAAATAAAGCTTACCCATAAATCTGATGCAAAGAAAGTAGCCTGTGGTGCAGTCTGTAGTCACTGCCAACGTAGGTTACAACTAAGCCACCTGCATCTGGGTGTGGCCAGCTTCGAGAGGTAGGAAATCGGAGTACAAAGGTACCAGGTTCTTGAAACCCTGCGGGACCTTGTAGTGAAGCTTCGGCTTCCTCCTTGGTTATGAACCCTTCTATCCACATAGGTGATGTGGAATTCCAGATAGGATTTATCCAGTCCCTTGATATTGTAAATGCCACGGGGTACAACCAACACCACAACTTCTCGAAGTTCTCTTGTGTTAGGTACTCTTGACATCCAGCCATCCTTCTCAGAAGATTTAGGTCCTACAATAAATGCAAAAAACTATGAGATTTCACAAGCAATTTTTCTGTGGTTCTGGTACTTTCAAAAAATCAGACAACTAATAACAGTATTTTTTTTCTCTTCCTATTTACTATTAGTTTCGTTTAGATTTCTAATAATGGTAAGAATGATAGGCTTCAACTGTGTACTTAGTCCTGAAAGGAAAGGCCAAGCTTTACCACAAGAAATTAAGCTCATCAGGGCAATATTTTGCCACTAAATTACAATGGCTGAATGCATAAGACTCGCAAAATGTTGTATTTAAGGCATTTTTAGTATTGGTAACCAGAAACCAATGTATGTGCCTTTGCAATGTAATGGTCATTACACAATTCTCCAGATGTCCAAATGATTTACGAACAAAGTATCTCGCATGAAACCAATTAATAAATATTTAGACATTTAGTAACTTTTATAAAACATAAGTAATTTTCCTCCAATAAGTAAAGGATACAAACCTGAGGTGAGAGAGACCTTGAACCGCAACAAGCAATCTTCATGAATTGCTCTTGAATTTCATACACTGCATTCTCCCAAGGAATGTGATGATTGTTTGGTGAGATCCCCTTCCATAGATTAGTTCCATCTTTTATCAATCTCTTGGCAATTAATATTTGGTTTCTGATATAGAAACAGAGCCAGTAGTTAAAAGGGAGAAAAAAGTTCTAGGTGATTGCAGTAGACGAAATAAATTATACTAAAAAAACCTTTTAAGAAAATAAACACGCATTTCCTTGAGAATCAAATAATTAGGATACAATCTGGGAACAAGAATAAAATGTATTTGCCATAACATTGAACTTGCATTTAGAGTTTATTGTGTTAAATCTTTTAATCAACTGAAACCAAGCAATAGTTCCAGATGTCAAGTTGCTATAGATGTTATAACTATTGTTTTTGAGAATTTAACAAAGCCATTCATGAGTCTTTGCCTGTTTAAGTTCTCAGGATACTTGATCATTGACATGGTATATAACAGACTCTAATTAACTGGTCAAGAAGAGTTTGATCCTCGCTGTCTCTCCCCCTCTCCAACTCTTACATATATATTTAAGCACATGGCAAAATTGGGTCTTTGCATTGTCTACACTTAAAGCCAAAAGGGCTCTTTCCAAGGGTTGTATGCTAGGTCGTCTTGGACTTTTTATTTAAGCCTAACTCAATCCCCAAATCTAACTCGTACAAAGAGTTACCCACACTCATAATGAAGTCATTCATGAACATTAAGATAACAACTTAAGCATTAAAATAGTTGGTTGATGACTGTTCTCATATGCAGTATCAGTAGTCAAACATAAAAAATATGAATACCAGAAGCGAGTATTACGTTTGAAACTGATAAGGACAAAACAGCTTAAGCTGAGAATTTATAAAGATATAACATTTGAAAAATAATCACCCATAAATATAATAGATTCTTGGTACAACTTTTACATTTACAAGCAATTACACCCATTAACCATCTCCTTAATGGGGGCACTAATGCAGTTATAAAATTGCTGCTAAATCACTCACCCATGATGCGAACATCCTGAATATTGTGACACATGATTAGCCAATTCTAAAATTTCTTTGTCAGAAGCAGAGGTAGCAATTTCCTTGAGTATGAGAGATCTCTCAGCCAAGCTCGCAAGGCAGTATTTAAAAATGATCATATCAGATATTGGATATCTTTTACTTGCCATACTATTTAAAGGTGAATCTCCCTCCCCTATACTCTCGGAATCAGATGGAGAATCACATGCTTCATTGAAGTTTGCAGGCTTTCCATCGGAGCTTCTTGGAAATTCATTTTCAACCTATTGACAATAAGTTTGCAGTGCCAATTAAAAGAAAATGATAACAAAGACCTACTTCAGAAAAGAATCTTTAAGAAAATAATTTAAGGAAAATCTGCAAAGGTTGACAAATTGGTCTTGTCTACACTTAAGTCCAGGTTAGATCACTATCGTTAAAATCTGAAGTATTAGATTAGAACATGGTCTAGCTGACAATATCAAATGGGCCTTGGAGAGAACATATTCAATGTTGGATATAATAAAAACCATTCCAAGGCGTTTTCCTTAATTTTTTAGCGTTAAAGATAGCCAACTGCTTGATACAATATAAAAGAATATTAGACCTATTGCTCAAATGACTTTTGCTGCGGCTTAATCTCTTGGATTAATTAAATCATAGCAAGTTTGAATTGGTCTGTGATTTCCAATACTTTGGCATTCACATGAGGTGGAATAATGGAGAAAATTAAAATAACCAAACTAAGAAGTCCTATCATGTACACTAAAACTAATTTTGTCAATGATGATCAATTCAGCCTCTGGTGTCAGTAGTAAACCTACTAGGAAGAGGATCCATTTATATAGCAAATAAGATTGAAAAATAAAACACCTGGTTAGCAGTCTGGACATGAGAGTTACATTCTTCATCAGGTTGCTCTAAGGTGGGGTCAGTCTTCACTGATACAGATATCTTGTCTTGACCAAGTCTAAACCGCTTCATTAGTGGATTGGCTTGTGCATCATGACCTGAACGCTGAAGTTCCAAGGACCCATCATCCAAAGCTGAAGATTGAGATACACTAGAGCAATTAAGAGCAGTTGACCTCTTCCAAACCAGAGTGGACAATCTTGTGTTACGGCTTCTGGAGATGCATCGAATTGGATGGGAGTATGTTTCAAGAAAAGGATAGTTTCCTAATTTTGTAACACAAAATCTAATGAGGAAGAACCTGTTATCACACTTGGATGAAAGCTGGCAAATGGGAGAATAGTTACATGGTGCCAAGGAATATTAGATTGAAATTACAAGTGCATAAATATCAGACTGAGAGCAGAGCTAATTCAAGCATACTACACTATGAATTCGAAATGAAACATGCTTATACGTTATGATACTGAAATTGCCTAAAAATACAAGGACGACACCATGTCAATAAAATTAACATATTATCATCTTTGGTTTCAAAGAAAGCATCACACCATGTACAACTTCCAAAAAGACCAACGAGCAACAGTGAAATGGATAAAAATAATAATTTTATATCATCATATTATACTTACTTCAAGGACTATGTTTTTCTAAATTTTCAAGGAAAACAATATAACTACATATAAAACCATAAATCATTGATAAGAAAGGCCCATGCAAAGCATAAATATGATATAGTTTCATTGGTTCACCTTTAGAACCATGCCTCATTGTGTCGCACAAGCCATAGAAATAAACAAAATGGCCCATGCATTAGACGTGTTTATTGAGAATTATGAACACATGTTATACAATTACTATTGATTGATTTTGTTGGAGATCCCACGTCATCTAGAGATATGGCCAAATTATAATATATAGGTACGTGTAAACCTCATCTTACTAAAACAGTTTTGTGAAGTTGAATTAGACTTAAATATCACTTTCTTAAGATGATATTAGAGCCATTACAAGTCTATCCTCACAAGGTGTTGGACCTCGTGTTATCCGTTATTGGGTTCCCCCAGTCTCATGCTTAAGATGTCCTGGCAAGGTGTGTCAAAGAGACCACATTGACTATAGATATGCCTAAATTATATAGTATATAAATAGGTACAAACCTCACTTTACAAGTTAATTTTGTGAGATTAAGTTAGGCAAACTCACTTACTAAAATGATATATAAATTATGATTCAGCCAAAATCATTAGTCGATGTGTGATCTCCAACACACTCTCTCATGCTAAGGAATGAACTGCTATATTGTGGGAATAGATATTTGTGGGTGGTCTAGCAAGAGCCCAATAGCAGGTGGTACAATAACCCTAATGAAGATAAAAGGACTACACAAATCTCTGAATATTGTGATGCTGATTGGGTTGGTTCTTCAATGGAGGATATTGTGTTTTCCTTGGAGGAAATATTGTCTCTTGGAAAAGCAAGAAACAAAATGTTGTTGCCCGATCAAGGGCAATGGCATCCCACATTTGTTAGCTTATATGGGTAAAACAACTCTTCCAAGAATTAGATTTTCATGAGATTCAGCAAATGAAGATTATTATGATAACCAAGCTGCTCTCCACATTACTTCCAATCTTGTGTTCCATGAAAGGACTAAACACATAAAGACTGGCTGCCATTTTATTTGAGAAAAATTGTTGTCCAAAGAAATTTGCATTGAGTTGGTTGGATCAAATGACCAACTTGCATATGTATTAACAAAATCCTTGAGAGGACCTTGAATTGAATTCATTTGTTACAAACTTGGCACATACAATTTGTATGCTCCAGCTTGACGGGACGGGGTGTTAGAAAAAGTTGTCTTAAATAGAATTTATTGAAAAGTTTATGTGTGCTTCGTATAGTACCTAATTCCTAGATATGACCCTTTTTATTCTCTTTTCTTCCCTCTCCTACATTGTATAAAAAATCTACAAAGTTATTATAAATATGAGATCCTAAGAGAGGGAAATGCACTCTCTCAAATTCATTCTTTATTCTTTTGTATTTTTCTCAAGTTGAGTTATTCTAACAGTACTAATATAAAAGTATGAATTGTTGTGCATGGCACATAACATAGGCCATCATGTTACCATCCAACTAAAAATTTGGGAAGGAGTTATCAAGTAGCAACAGAAAAACTTTAAAATAGAGAATATAGCGTAAGCAAACATTCATAATTGGCATCTTCACCTGAGATATTTTGAGCTTAAATGAAGCACGACCCAGCAAAAGCTTGCTTGGTCTTTCACAAGAAGAAAATTCAATTCCATCATAACTAGCTAAAAGGGGTGCTTCATCATCAGCTGTATTCTCCACCGGTTCTCTGGTATCGGCATACAAAAGCGAAGCAAAAACCTGCTCCAATCAACAATGATAATGTGAATATTACAAATCCAAGCAATTTTTTCCAGGGATAATTAACTTGCCCAGAATAAAAGCCAGGATTATAAACCTCATTCTCCTTATCTACAGGCTGTCCGAAAGCATCTGATAGAAGAACATCCAAAGAGAAGTTCCTACGACAAGATGCCTGTGCCAAAATTATGCAAATGAATTTGAGATAAACTTTTAACTTACATCACCAGAACTAATTTGTGAATTTCACAAAAGCATGAGCTTTGGAAAGAAAAGAGTGAGCATTAATAGTCACATTTTCAGAACTAGAAATAGTTTGTCTGCAAATACTACAAACATAGCAGTTGCTTCAGCCGTCCATAGTCTATTTTGTTTGTTCATGTTTATTTTCATCGTAACATAGAAGTTTGACTTAACCCGTAACACTTGCAAACTTGCATATATATGGTTGGTTTACAAGAACATTTAAAATGTCAAACATAACTTGCATGACATCACATATATCCAAATTTAAACTCCAACAGAAAATGCAGGGCTTGGTCTGGACTTTTCTCTTCATGACTTATGACAATAAAGATGAACACATACAATAAGATTAACAGCGTATCTTTCATAAAACATCCTTCGTACCTTGCCACCAACAACAGCCCAAACACCATCACTTTCTTCTTCAATCTCAGAGACAGATGATTCATCAATTGATAACTTCAAAGGAGGGTCCTGGCATTCAGTGATACAGAGTTGTCAAATTTCAGCAAAGAAACTAATAAAGTCTTTGTTGATTCTTATAAACAACGATGCGCAAAGAAATGTTAGTCTACCATGTACTTGAAAAATTATGAGCATGGAATCACCTTTAAATGGTAATCGTTAGTAGAAGAAATATTAGGAAATATTTCAAAATTGTGCACATAACCCTGTACACTACTTCCATCTCCACCAACATTTGCTAATGTCAGTTTCTTCAAATCACTTGAACCAGATTTCTCATTTAATAGGGAACACAAAGACTTTTCTCCTACAATCTCCCCATTAATCCGAAGCTGGATATAATCTGGAAAAACCTGCACAAGAAGCTAGCCATCTGATATTCCATTTAAATAAAGTTAAAAAGTATAAAGGAAAGGAAAAGAAGTGGACTCTAGTAGTAGCAGCAAGAAAAGTGCTCTATTGTTTGCCACACAAGTTCTTTCATGGAAGCCAAAATCTTACCAGAAACCCCAGTTTATATATTCCAGCAAGCAAAATTAAAAAAAAAAATAAAAAATAAAAAATTGACGCCATACAGAAGAATACATACATTAGGGTCAGTAGTGCCTTACGGTAAAATAAGTCATTTTTAGGAGCATAGTACATCTCAGTCAAGTGAAAACCATCAACAAAGAAACATTAAAGTAGTTTACAAAAGGTAATTCTCAAATAATTATATAAGATACCTGACATCCAACATGAACCCATTTTTCCAAAGGGAACTCAAAATCAACAGTTGCATGTGGAACTTCTGCCCAAGAATTTATATTGCCAGTATCAGGAGCTTCTTCGTGTAAGAGCAGAACTGGTAACAAATGGATTCTCTTATTATCATCAATAACAAGAAATGGAGCACTTTCCGAGATATCAGAGTAAACCTGCAAAGCAAATGAATTTATATTTCTGTCAATTCAATGATCAAAAAAATTAAGTATGATTCTCCAAAAGGTAAGAAAATGACATAAAGAATTACTGCCGGTAGTAACTGGCATGTGAAAATTTTCAACCTTGAATACCAAGACAGCAGAACAACATATTAAACAAAACAATTATCCCTTACGATATCACTAACCAAGCCACAATACTAAACAGTTAAAATTGCATGATCAAATATCAAAACATTTGAACCTTCCACTAGAGAGATGGCATAGCATCAAATGGTGAATTGGAGATGTATAAACATTGCCGGCCCTATTCATTTGCGCAATGGAAAATCAATTCTCACACTTTCTAAAGAGCCACATGTTCTGATGTAGTTCATGACTAAAATGAGAAGAGTTCGGAATAAATTCTATCAAAATCAATTTTATCCAACTCAAAAGCAAGCAGGCATTATTCACATAATGTGAGCATCATATATTTAGCCATATATAACTGAATAGCTCTACTCTAAATTCTAAATCTCTAATTTACCAATTATGATTTGAGTATGAAGTAAACCAACAAAAAAATTCTGCAGAAACTGGGTTAACCCTATCAAAACACCAACTTTGAATTAAGCAAAACAAAAAGTAACAAATTTACAAATTGAAAGCAGATTTCAGACTCGAGAGAGCACAAATGAGAACCCCTTAAAGCCTAAACTGCCAACATTAGCCATGAGAACCACACGTTTAAGTAGTACATCAGTTATCAAAACCAAAACAAATCTAATGTGCTGTGAAAACATAGAACCAACTACAGAACTTACAAGCTTCTCAAACTAGAGCATCGCAATTATACAGAACACGGAAAACAGAATGTTGAAGTCCACGATTTTACAATTATAAATTTCAAACAACAGTACCGTGAAAAGGGTTGATGAAGAAGATTCAGAAAAAGCTTAATACCCAGTAACACATAAAACCCAGAAAGAAAAGGGAAGCAAAAATGTGAAAGGCAAAGAGGAAAATACGGCTGACCTGTTGAATAATGGTAACGGGGAATGTAGAGGAACTGGTGAAATAAAGCCAAAAACAGAGAGAGAAAGTTCCGTCCTTGACTTCAATTTGGAGTCTTAAATCCTTCAGTAAAGAGTACCCTTCGGTTCCCACTGAATCAGTGTCCATTTCTGTGTTTGATCAAAAGTGGGGTTCTCTGGGTTATGGTAAAGTCTTTGTCTTTCTCCTTCTCTTCCTCTTCCTCTTTCTGGGTTTAGCAGAAGAAGTGCGGCTTTGTGTTTGGTTTCTCGGTGGTTCCTTTTGTTCGACTACGAAACTAACGGTTTGGTTGGGCGTTTCACTCTGTGCTATGATCTCCTGCTTCAAGGTGCACGGCAACAGTGTGGGCTCGCAAAATAGTTTTTTCTTTTCGACCAGTGGAAACACCTACTCTCGCTCTGTGTATCCCTATTTTTAATTTAAACAATACAATTTAAAAAATTATCTAATTCTAAAAAATATTGAAAAATTAAAAAAATAATGTTTAAATGGGAAAGTTACACAATGATGGAGAAGTTACACACTAGCATTTAGGGATAATAGAAGTAGGTAAAATAAAATATGTCCTTTTACTAAAGTATAAAATTGTCAAATGAAAAGATAATATTAAAGGTGTGCTTAAGAAAACATAATGGTATAAATAATTTTGAAAAAATGGTTTAGAAATTAATTAATATATATATATATATATATA